>Ga0209850_1000012_pt1 | contig 31799 bp, 47 predicted proteins | sample GWRWT2_2Sept14_FD_187193 | JGI IMG/M metagenome (GOLD analysis project Ga0209850, IMG submission 187193) | Sand microcosm microbial communities from a hyporheic zone in Columbia River, Washington, USA - GW-RW T2_23-Sept-14 (SPAdes) (version 2) ...
TTAATATCCTTTTGGCTCGGATTTGATATAGCATCAATCCCAACTTGATTCGATAATAAATCTTTTTTAGCCTTTTCATAATCTTCGTTTGTTAAGATTCCAGTAATACGAATATACAACTTCTCCCGAACCTTCCCTTCGTAAGAAGAGGTATCTAAAAGATTTAACAAGAAATCCCTTCCTTCATCGCCAACTTCATCTTTAATGAAATCCATTTCCTCGGCAGGGGTTGCTTCAAATCCCGCTGCTTTCATTAGCCAAGCGAGAATGTTTCGGTATGCTTTTCCTACTGCTCTGGTTTGTGCCATTGATGCAATTGCGTATTCATCGAATCTTCTCTTGGAGTTTTCTTTGTTAGAGCAAACCGCATAGCCTCTTGAAAGTACAACCGAATCGGTAAGGCGAATAACTTCAACCATTGCTTCGTACTTTAATTCGGTATCGGTAGAAAGATTCTTTACTTCTCTAACAACTGGGATAAGTCCTAATTGGCTTCCGGCAAATTGCCAAGCCTCTACAAGTGGGTAGTTTTTCCCTTGAATGTTGGCGGTTAGTTTTCGCTCTGTAACGAAGGTTTGAAGGGTAGAAGCAACTTGTAAGGCTTCGTTTGGTTTGGTTAGTTCCATTGTTTAAATTTTTTATAGAGTGAATGTACTTCAAAAAATATACATACGGAAATATAAACTATCATACAAAGTGTTCCGTAAACAAGATAGTGGATTATTTTATCTTTTAGATTCATAGTAGTAGTTTTAAAAATTAGGGGGGCATTTTGACCAAAACCCAGATTATTACCCCCCTTTTCGTTTCAGATTAAAGTCCTCAACGAGATGGACTTTTCAGTAATGAGTAGATATAATTTATCCACTCATTAAAATCTTTAGGCGGGTTCTTTGGGTAAACTGTTTTCATTGATAAATATTTTTTTTACTTGTTTCATATTAAAGGTCTGTCCTGCTAAAAAGAAAGCCATTGCGATACTTTCTGAATCTGCGGAAGGTGGGAACATTACATCAATAGCAATTTTTCCATCGTTACTTGCGGAATGAAATTGGGCAGAGAATAATCTGTTTTCTTGTAAGAAAAATTCTGCTGCTTCTGCGGAGGTGTGGATTCTGATTTTCATTTTGTTTCGTTTAGTTTATAGATTGCGAAATCGGTTTCAATAGTTTCCCCAATTAGAAGTTTCTTTTTAAATAACTTTTTTATTTGAGGATAATTACCATAATGTTTACAAATTCTTTCGAGAGCATTAATCAAAGTAAGTTGGGAAGATTTTCCGTTTTCTTTGTCGATTCGTAAGATTTTCATTTTGGTTAGTTTTTAAAGTGAATGAATGTCTTGAAGTAAACCTACTAAATACATTACAATTAGTAGAACGATTGCGAGTTTTGCTTGTGGTTTCATTGTTTTTGTTTTGTTTGATAATGCTAAATTATACACTTATTCGATACATACCAAATATTTCTTTCACTTTTTTTAAACTTTTTTTTAAAAAGATTGCTATCTTTTGGAAATCAATTAGTTAGGATAGGTATTATTTTAGCCTAAAATGTCCATTTGATAGGTATTGGGTAGGTATGCCATACTCTACTGGATAGGCTATAATACCAATATATGGAAGAATACTAATAAGAATATAAGGAATAATGTAATATATTAGTAAATGAAAAATGCTATTTTATGGCTTATGTTTATCAGCATATTAGGTTAGATAGGAATGAGGTTTTTTATGTAGGTATTGGTTCTGATTCAAGAAATCAAAGGGCATTTAATAAACTTAATAGAACTAAATTTTGGAAAAGTGTATTAGCTAAAACAGAAATTAAAGTTGAAATATTAAAAGAAAATATCTCTTGGGATAATGCTTGTGAATTAGAAAAACAACTAATAAAAAAGTATGGTAGAAAAGATTTAGGATTAGGAACTCTTGTTAATTTAACTGATGGTGGTGATGGTGCAAATGGGTGCAAAAGAACAGATGAACATAAAAAAATTTTATCTGAACGAATGAAAGGGAAAAAATTATCATTGGGAATTAAAAGGACTGCCGAACATAAAAATAAAATATCCCAACAAATGAAAGGGAAAAGATATGCATTAGGATTAAAGAGAACTGATGAACACAAAAGAAAAATTTCAGAAGGAGTTAAGAATGCACATCTTGAAAAAATGTATGATTTAGATTATTATCGTGCAACTTTATTATTAGGTGAATAGAGAAAACATAATAACGGAACTTTATAACTCAAAAGACATCAATGAGGCTATTGGTAAAATGCAACCGGTAGAACTCCAAGATGAACTTAAACAAGAGGTTTTTCTTGTCCTTTGCGAAATGGATACGGATAAACTTTTTATGATGTACGAACAAGGGTATTTAAAGTATTTTATTGTTCGCACTATCCTCAATATGGCAAAGTCAGACCGAAGTAACTTTTATCGTAAGTTTAGACAAGTGTACCAAGAAATCCCTGTTACCTACGAATCGCCAAAAGAAGATTATGATGAATCTCTGGTTATTAAACTCGAACAAGGAATGGATGTTTTGCATTGGTACGAAGCGGAACTTTTAAAACTATATTCGCACAATAAAAACCTATTAGCAATTTCAAGAGAAACAAAGATTCCTTATCGCTCTTTACTTAAAACAATTCGCAAAGCCAAGACACTTTTAAAATATAAAATCAGAAACAATGAACTTGATTGAAATTATTTTAGCAGCTAACTTTTTTACTTTTTATTTTATTTCTCAAAATCGTTTTCCCTTTAAATGGAATTTAGATTTTAAACCATTTAATTGTACTTTATGCTTAACCGCTTGGACTGCATTAGCTTTGTATTGGTTACCCAATTGGGTTACGGATATGACAATTGTAATGTTTGGAGCGGGAGTAGTATCGCCATTCTTTAAAAACTTTTTAAATAATTTGTATGAATCAAAAAGACATTGATTACTGTAAGCAACACATAATAAACTTTGAATCGGTTAAACTTGGATTTACTCGTAACATTCCTTTTGATGTTCTTGGGGAATACGAAAGAATGTATCGTGAATATTTAGATGGTCAATTTCATTTAACCTATTGGTGTGGCGAGTGTGTATTTGATATGCTTAAAAGATTAATTGTACTTTTTGAACAATCGAATGTGCAAAGTCAAGTAATAAGTGAACAAACAGAAGTGCAAAGTCAAGAGATAGTTTTACCAACAAAGAAAAGAGGCAGACCTAAAAAATGAGAATACTTGTTTTAACATCACAAGGAAGCGGAGTTGGTTACCACCGATTAATGCTTCCGGTTTACTATTTACAGAAAACTTATGCTTTCTTTACTGATACTTTAACGGATGAAGTATTAGAAGAAAACTTCGATATTCTTTTGTTTAATCGTTTTATTGCAGGAACTAATCTGGAAACTCTTTTAGAGAAAAGGAAGAAGTATGGCTTTAAAATGATTTGCGATATTGATGATTATTGGATATTAGATAGGTCGCATATTTTAGAGAGTGTTTACCCAACACAAGAAATCATTAATCACATTAGAGAAGCAGATTTAGTTACTTGCACTAACGAAAAGCTATGGAATGAAATTAGACCTATAAACTCGAATGTTGCTATTTTACCAAACGCTCTTCCGTATGGTAATGACCAATTCACAGATGTAAGAGAATACACCGACAAAGTCAAGTTTGTTTATACAGGCTCAATAACTCACGAAGAGGATATTAAATTAATTCAGTTTCCTTTTAAGAAAGTCGCTTCCGATTCTTCTTTGAGAAGTAAGATTCATTTCCAACTTTGTGGCTTTGATGATTCTGGAGAGGGTTCGGCTGCAATTTGGCATCGGATGATATCAAACTTTACTTGTGGTTTAAAGTTAGGAGACACGAGAAGATTCCTTCCGGTTACCGAATATATGAACTTTTACAATGATGCTGATTGTTCTATCGTTCCTTTAAGAGCAACGAAGTTTAATTCAATGAAATCTAATCTAAAACTTTTAGAGGCGGCTTCAAAGAAAATTCCTGTTATCGGTAGTAATGTTGAGCCTTATTTAAACTCGCCAATGATACAAGTTAATCAGCAAGGGGATTGGTATAGGGAGATTAAAAAAGTTACCGAAGATGCTATTTATAGACAGGAAAAGGGTTTGGAACTATTCGAATGGGCAGTTGCAAACTTTAGTTTATTTAAAGTAAACGAGAAAAGAAAACAATTATATCAATCAATGAATGGTAGTTGAGTTATGGCTAAATCAGGAACTATTGGAAAGATATCTTTCGGAAAGAGAAGAAAAGGAAAGGCTAATAAGGGAATTAATAAACATAATCGAAAGGAACGAAATTATCGTGGGCAAGGTAAATGATATTAAATTCTTAAAGGTTAGTAACTAATGTTTATTCATCCTACCGCAATAATATATCCCGGAGTAATAATAGAACCCGGTGCATATATTGGGGAATATTGTATTATTGGTTCGCCCCCAGAATGGAAAGGATATGAGCATATTGAAGGGTTAGTCCTAATAATGAGCGGAGCAAGATTAACAGGATTAGTTACTGTTGATTCTGGTACGGACAAAAGAACTGTAATCGGTAGGGATTGTTATTTGATGAAGCACTCGCATATAGGTCACGATGCAATACTTGCCGAGAATGTAACAATAAGTTGCGGAGCAAAAGTAGGCGGTCATACTATAATCGAAAGAAATTGTAACATAGGACTAAACGCAGTTATACATCAGAAGTTAAGAATACCCGAAGGGTGTATGATTGGTGCTTCGGCTTTTGTAGGAAAGAAATCTATTCTAAAACCTTTTCATAAATACGCAGGAGTACCTGTAAAAGAAATCGGTATCAATGCTCGTTAATATTATCTTTTTAGATTACGAAAGACACGACTTCACTCAACAAGTAAAGAACCATAATTTCTCAAATGCAGGGTATGACTTTTCTTTTACTCAAGTAGAAATGAAAGGAATATCCAGAGCCTTAAATTATGGAATCTCAAGAAGCAAAGCCTTTGATGCCATAGTAACAATGGCAAACGATATTTTAATGCCAGATAGTTGGCTTTTAAGAATGGTAGAAGCGGCTTTAAATATTCCTAATACAGGAATGTGCGGAATACATTGCGTAGAAGGAATCAATCCCCTACAAACAATTAACGGAATACAAATACACCCACAAGATGCTTCATTCGGAAATGTCTTAATACCGATGGCAGCAATAGAAAAGATTGGTTACTTTAACGAGGCTTATGACCCTTACGGAATGCAAGATTCTGATTATGCCTATCGGTTAAAGATGACTGGTCACATAAACTACTATTTGCACGATTTAAGGTCTGAACACATAGGACACGATGTCGGGCAAGACACCCCATACCGAAAGATGAAAGATGAAGGCTTGAGTAAGTGCGATTACTTATGGGCAAGAGAAACACAAAAATATCAAGATAATAACGATTATACTATATTTTTAAGCGAATACCCTTAATGGGTTACCTTTTAAGAAATAGCACACTAATAGCACAATGGCAGCCAAAGACATTATAAAACATCAATTTAAGAAGGGAGAAGTAGCAAATCCAAATGGCAGACCGAAGAAGTATGTTACCCTTTTAAGGGAGCAAGGATATAAGCTATCCGAAATTAACGATACTATCCAGGTTATGCTTCAGATGGATTTGGATGATTTAAAAGAAGTTTGGGATAACCCGAAGGCTACAATCTTGGAAAAGACAATCGCAAATGCGATGAGGAAAAGTTTGGAGAAGGGTTCATTGTATTCGGTTGAAACATTATTAACGAGGGTTTACGGAAAGCCAAAAGAAACCCAACAAGTGCAGTCAGATTCTAGGATAGAAGTAGTTTTTGTGAACGGTAAGACAATCCTATAACGTAGAATCGCACCACACGCATTTTAAAGTATCAAGGTTCGATTATCTTTTCAAAGTAATATAAAGTATTGTCAAAAATTATAGCGTCTTAAAACGGCTCTAAATTCTTTTCTTTTATATATTTTCTTTTCTTGTATTATACTCTTTTAAGTAATATTAGTATTAGTATTCTTCTTACGGGGTATTGCATACCTAGTGCATACCTATTCAATACCTAGACATTATTATGTTAAATAGGACTGAAAAAATAAGGTAAAAATCTATTTAAATTTATGCGAATAGAGCTACCTCAACCACACGTCAACCAACAAGTAATCCTTGACAGTTTAGCACGTTTCAGAGTTGTTATGTGCGGTCGAAGATTTGGGAAGAGTGAACTTGCACAAATTGAGATAATCGTAGATGCTTTAAAAGGAAAACAAGTAGCTTATATTACTCCAACATATAACTTAGCAAAAGTATTCTTTGATAAACTTACTAAGGCTTTACCTTTCGAGAATAACAAGTCTGAACTTTCAATCAAGTTCCCTAATGATGGAGCCGTTTACTTCTTTACGGGGGAACGCTTAGATAACCTAAGGGGAAGAAAGTTTCATTTAGCCGTAATAGACGAAGGCTCTTTTATTCCTAACTTAGAAGAGGGATGGCAGAACGCAATCCGACCTACCTTAACCGATTATATAGGTAGAGCTTTATTCCTTTCCACTCCCAAGGGTAAGAAATTCTTTTATTCTTTATTCCTAAAATCGGGAGAGCCTGACTGGGAGTCCTTTAAATTTACTACCTACGATAACCCTTATATAGACCGAGGCGAAATAGACGATGCAAGGCTTCAGCTACCTCAGGTAGTCTTCGAACAGGAATATATGGCTAATCCGGCTGAAAATGCCTCTAATCCTTTCGGGAGTAGTTATATCAAGCAGTGTACGTTTGAACTCAGCTATGAGCCTCCTATTGCGTTTGGGATTGATTTAGCCAAGTCGGTTGACTTTACTGTAATCATAGGACTAGATAAAAACGGCTCGGTTTGTTACTTTGAGCGTTTCCAAAAGGATTGGAGACAGACAAAGCAAGTTATTAACAACCTACCTAAGATACCGATGTTAATAGATTCTACCGGTGCGGGAGACCCAATCTTCGAGGACTTACAAAGGGATGGCTTAAATGTATCGGGGTTTAAGTTTAGTTCTACCTCAAAGCAACAACTAATGGAAGGATTGGCTTCGGCTATCCAACAAAGAAAGATAACATTCCCACAAGGACACATAACCGAAGAATTAGAAATCTTTGAATATCAATACACCGCTACTGGGGTAAGGTATTCAGCACCGCAAGGCTTTCACGATGACTGCGTAATAGCTTTGGGATTGGCTTGGCAACACTACACACGAAATTCAGTACAAGGCAAGTATTCATTCGCTTGAACAAACTGAAGGGTTTTTCTATTTAAGGGTATGACTTGGAAAGACCTTAATGTATTTCAATGGCAGCAACTCAATGACCTTTTCCTAAAAAGTAAAGATGTTACTGATTTAGATTTGGCAATAAGTGCTGCTTCTATTTGTACCGGCTTAACGGAACACGAAATTGATTCTTTGCCTGTAAGCGATTTGCAGCCTCTTTTAAAGGCTATTTCTTTTATCCACGAAGAACTCAAGCCACAACCCGAAAGGTTCATAAAACTCAAAGGAAAGCGTTACAAGTGTATCTACGATGTACGCAAGATTCCCGCTGCTCGTTACATAGAAACTAAACACTTCGGAAAAGATGTCAATGCTAACCTTCATAGAATAGCAGCTTGTATGGTTATGCCGATGAAAAAAACTTTATTCGGTTGGAAAGTCATTAAGTACGATGCTAGTAAGCACGAACAATACTCGCAAGATATTTTAGAAGCACCTATAACGCAAGTCCTCGGAAGCGTGGTTTTTTTTTATCAAGTTTACAGAAATTGGATAAAGAATTCGAAGGATTATTTAATTCGGGAGATGATGGAGAACAAACTGACGAGGTATCAAGCCGAGGCGGTTCATCAGTCTTTATGCAGTATTATGGATGGATATACCAAACCGAACTGGTTGCTGCATTCGAAAGAATCCCGCTTGAAGAGGCTTATGAGTTACCTACGCTCCAATTCCTTAATAACTTGGCATATCTTAAATCGAAAAGCGAATACGAAGCAGAGCAGTTAAAACAAGCGTATGCCAAAAAGCATTAAACAATTACAAGATGAACTGCTTTCGGGTGGGTTATTGAATCAGCTAGGTTCGAGCAGAAAAGATTATGCCGAACTTAATGAACTGCCTACACTTGAAAAATATATTATTCTTGCTGCCTCTAACTTTATTTTAAAGGTAAAAGATAATATCGAAGTATTAGGTATTAGTGATACTGGAAATTTAAGTGATGATATTTCACAAGGGGAAATAACAAAGCGAGGCGGTACTTATTCAATAACGCTTGGCTATCCCAAAAACTCTCCCGCATCCAAATATTATGACTTCGTAAACAAAGGGGTAAAAGGATTTAAAAGTAAATCTCCAAACTCTAAATACTCATTCAAGAATTTAGGTGTTAGCAGAAAGATGCTTTCTAATATTCAATCGTGGGTTAATAGAAATTCAATACGAACAAACGAAGTAGCAATTACACAAAGACAAGCAAGAAGGCAATCGTTATCTAATATGTCTAACGAAAGTACAAGAAGGAAAAGTTTAGCTTATGCGGTAGCGGTAGGCATTAAGAAAAAAGGATTAAGAAAAACTAGCTTCTTTGATAGTGCAATAGAAAAGTATTTCGGTAATGACTTTAGCACAGGAATAGCAAAAACATTAGGACAAGATATAAAAGTAATAATTCGACAAAATGGCAATAGTAATCAATAGTTCCCCAGATATTTATTCAAGCCTTCACGCTCCTTTGTGGTATGTGGTAGGCTCAAATAATAACTTGCAAACAAACTTTAAATATGTTTGTGATGTTTATGTAGGCGGTAACTTAGTAACAAGGTTAAAATCGTATCCACAACCAGTATCAACAAAAGGTATTTTTAATGTTGCTACAATAATTAGAAACTATTGGGCATCATATTTTAAACCTAACATAACAATACCTACTACATTTTCTTATACAGGTTCAAATGTTTATGTAGATTTCGAAATTAAATTCGGAGAAGAATACAATGGAACTACTTATACAAATTTAGCTACAAGTACAAAGAGAGCATATAACTATATTCAAGATTATCTTTATACTCCGACAAGTCCTATGTATCTTACTCCGTTAGAGTACGAAACACAATACCAGGGTAATTTTATTTCCAATAGAGATTTTTCAAATATCTACTTTAATAAAGAAAGATTACAAACCGGGTATTTATTCCTTTCGTTTCTATCCGATGCAGAGAATACAACAAAGTCACATTCTGTTGATGTATCGGTTTACAACGGAAGTACAACAACAAACTACACAGGAGCAGGGGTAAGTTTTAAGGACTTTGCTTTATTAGATATTTCGCCAAGAGCAATAAATGCTTATCTCGCTACAACTGCAATATCTTCTACTACTGTTTACTATGATGTTAAAATAAAGATTGCGGGTACTTTAAAAAACACCGCAAGGGTATATTTGAATTGTACGCAAAACGATGTAGTTACTTTACACTTCTTAAACGCTCTTGGTGGTTACGATAGTATAGATTTTACCGCAGTAAACAGACAAACGAGAAACATAGAAAAGAGTTCATTCGAAGGGTTTGAGTATGGTTATAACGATGGAGTATTCAACGCATCAATGAGTAGAGCAAATTCTTATGGTGTTTTGTATGGTGGTTATAATCAATTTGCTACTAGACAAAAATTGACATATAAGTTAATCTCTGATTGGTTAAGTTATGTAGATTATTTGTGGGTTAAACAATTAATTGCTTCTCCAGAAGTGTATATGGAAAGAGGAAATAATTTCCTTCCTATTCAGATAAGCACAAATACTTGGACAGAGAAAAAGCGTTACGCAGATAAGACATATAATTTAGAACTTGACATTGAAATAAGCAATAATATAAACTCTCAATTCAGATGATAACTGAAATCTACATTGAAGATACTAGGTTAGATTTAAGCAAAGATTTATCATCGGAGTTCACGTATGCAATTGATGATATACAAGATTTTGCTTCACGAAATACTAACTTTTCAAAAACAATAATCCTACCCGGTAATGCAGTCAACAATAAAATATTCGGACATACTTTTGAGTTCACATCAAGCAACTTCTACAATGCTTCAGCAGATAATGTGGGTTACAACTTTAACGCAGCCAAAGCAGCAAGTTGTGTCATATATGTAGATAAAATTCAAGTATTTAAAGGTATTATAAGGCTTTTAGAGATAACCATTGATAGAGGAACGATAGAATACGAGTGTGCGGTTTTCGGTGAATTAGGCGGTTTTATTACGGCTTTAAATAATCTAAAACTTGAGAATTTAGATTTTAGCAGTTATGACCATCAATGGAGTTATAATAATATTGTAAATTCTTGGCAACAAGCATCGGGTACAACGGCATCGGGAATGGGGTATTATTACCCACTTATTGATTATGGTCAAGTTTCACACCCAGATAATAACCATCCAAAACGAAGTTGGTTATATAAAGCATTGAGACCGGCTTTATTTGTTAGGGAATATTTCGATAAGATTATTACCAATTCTGGTTATACTTGGGAAGGGGATTTTTTAAATTCGAATTTATTTAAAAGATTAGTAATTCCTAATAACCAAAAGTCATTCTCAAGATTAAAAAATTACAATTTCCAACGTAGAAACTCAAGTTATACGTTTACAGAATTAGATGGAACTTCTAAATTATTTCCCTTATCTATTTCTGAATTAACACAAAACTATACACCCAACGGAGCATTTACACAATTTACCTATACAGGCACAAGTTTTTCTGGACAATACGAAACAGATATTAGATTAAGTTGGCAAAAGAATAGTTCTATTCCTTTTCATTTTGATGTGTTAGTAAACGGAAATACTATTGGCACACATAGTTGGGAAAGTTCATCTTCTAGTACACCAATTGTCTTTGAATTAAAAGTTACCGGAAACATTACTTTAAATACAAACGATATAGTTTCTTTTAGATTTAGACAAGATATTGCAAGTGATTTTGAGTTAATTGTTCAAATAGGACAAGGATTAGTTAAGATTCAAACACCTGGTTTAATTCCTGTTGATTTTGTTATTGGCGATATGCTTGAGGTTAATCAATCTGTACCAAAAGGCATATTTCAAAGAGATTTTATTTCTTCTATTATTAAAATGTTTAACCTTTATATTGTAGAAGATACAACAAGAGATAAACATTTAAAGATTGTTCCGTTTATTGATTTCTATACAACTACTGCTCACTTTTTACAAGTTAATGACCTTGAAGAAGAACTTTTGGTTGATAATACCGACCTTCTTTTATTAGATGATTATTCTGCTTCACATTTAGATTGGACTGCAAAAGTAGATAGGAAGAAGGCTTTTAAATTAAAGCCGATGTCTGAACTAAACGGAAGATTCTTTGAGTTTAAATACAAGAGTGATGCTGATTATTACAATGAGGATTATTCAAAAAATTATGCTCAAGGTTATGCAGACCATATTGAAGATACAGGATATGACTTTGCAAATGATAAACAAACTTCCGAAGTAATATTTTCAGCTACTCCTTTAGTTGGTTATTCTGGAGAGGATAAAGTATTCCCAACAATCTTTAAGTTATCTAATACTCAAAATACACAATCAGAGGACCCGGTAGACCATAACATTCGAATAATGCAAGTTCGCAAAGTTAATGATGTAACAACTTGGTTTATTAAAGATGGCAATCAAAACATAGGTGCAGGTCTAACAAGTTATGGTTATGCAGGGCATTTAGACGACCCCGATGTACCAACGGGTGATATTAATTTTGGTGTGCCGAATAAATTGTATTTCAGTTTGAGTGTTAGTTATCCTTCGGCTAATTTATTTAATGGATTCTGGAGTGATTACGTTGCAGAAATAACCGATAAGGATTCTAAACTTTTAATGTGCTATCTCTATTTAAAGATAACCGATATCTATGGTTTAGATTTCTCAAAGCTAATTTATATTGATGGTGCTTTGTGGAGATTAAATAAAGTTATTGATTACAACCCTACGAACCCCGAAAGTACTAAATGTGAATTTTTACGAGTAATTGAATTAACATACGAATAATGGAAATAGATATCAAAAAAATACAAGAAAAATTTATTACAGAAAATAATAGCATTTCTATTGCTTGTAATTGTATGTCTTATTTATTAGATATGTATTTAGCAAAGCAAGAAAAGTCAATCGTAAAAGCACAAAACGAAGTCGCATTATCTCAATATTTGCCTACCAATAATACATTACTACTGAAAGACAAAAGGGTTAAAGTAAAATATCTTACACCCGATACTTGGACAGATGCTTTTAAACTAATAAAATTATTATGGCAAACGAGACAGTTGGTGTAGACATTAATATTAAAACGAATGTTGCGGGTTCTATTGGAGAACTAAAGGCTTTAAAAAAAGAGTTAAAGGAAACTGCTGCTGGTTCTGATGAATTTAAGAAACTCACAAATCAGATTGATGATTTAGAAGATAAACTTAAAGGTAGTAAACAAGCTGCGGGAGATTGGGTAGACCAATTAGCATCCGCTCCTGGACCTTTAGGTCAAGTAGGTGGTGCATTAAATAGGCTAAAAGTATCTACTCAAAGTTTTGGCGGTGCATTAAAAGCTACCGGAATTGGTTTGTTTGTAGCTGCGTTAGGTGGGTTAATTGCTGCTTTTGCTCAATCAGAAAAAGCAACACAAAAACTACAACCTTTATTAATCGGTTTCCAAAGAATATTCAATGGTATATTTGCAGCGATTGAACCGGTATTTGATGCCTTTATAGATTTAGCGACACAGGCTTTGCCTTTTGTAACTAGAGGTTTCGGAGTTGCTTATTCAGCCATTACTTCATTTATACAAGGTATTGGTACATTAGGTCAAGCGGTAGGAAAGTTAATTAAAGGGGATTTCGTAGGTGCTTGGGATAGTGCAAAAGAAGCCGTAACTGGGTTTGGCAAAAGATACGATGATGCCAATCAAAGGTTTATGGCGGGAACGAAAGAAGTCACTAAAACCGAACAAGAGCAACTAGATAAACGTAAAGAGGCTGCTGCAAAGGCTGCTGAAGAAAAAAGAAAACAACAGGAAGCAGAATTACAATACGAGCAACAATTAGAAGATTTAAGAAGAAAAAAATCTGAAGAAAATCTCAAATACGCAAAATATTTAAGAGAACAAGATTTAAAAGAACGTGATGATGCTCGAAAAAAGGAAGAAGAAAATGAAAAGTTATTCTTAGCGAATAGAGATAAAACTATTCAATCGGGAGTAGAAAGAAATCTAAAAGTAATTCAAGGTTTACAAGACCTAACAAAAGAAAGAAATAAAACATTATCTGAACTTTTATTAAGTCAAGATGAGATAGAAGCAGCTAATTTAGATGAGCAATATCGTAAGAAATACGAATTAATTAAAGGCAATAAAGAGGCTGAAGTTGCATTAGAAAGACAATACGAAGGGATAAAAAAGAATCTTCGTATGAATGCTTTAAATGAGGAGTTAGGGAACTACGCAACCGCAGCAGGTAGTATATCGCAAATATTAGGGCAAACTACTGCAGCAGGAAAAGCCTTTGCAATTGCTGAAGCTACGATTAACACTTACAAAGCAGCCTCACAAGTATTTGCTGCTCCTGTACCGGGAGTTGCTCCTGTTTCACTAGGTGTTAAGATTGCCACAATGATTTCAGCATTAGCAACTGGTTTTAAAAATGTTAGAGCAATTATTCAAACTAAGCCTAATGCAACTGTCGGTTCGCCAACTCCGATAAGTCCTACAAGTACACAAGCACCAATTGCTCCTGCACCAACTCCACAAGTAGCTTCAACTTTATTAAATGCACAAGCTATTCAGCAATTAGGTTCTGCAACAAATCGCTCCTATGTGCTTGAAAGTGATGTTACTAACTCACAAGAAAGAATCAGAAGAATCAATAGGGCTGCAAGATTAAGTTAAAATCTATTTATAGTTATGGAAAAGCAATTACCAATATACCGATTAGATATAGTAGAGGATTTAGATTCAAATGTCGAAGTTGATTTTGTAGCCTTAGTGGATAGACCTGCAATTGAGAAATCATTTTTAGCTTTTCAAGATTCGTATTCTGATTATCCAGATTCTGTTAAAAACAACGCTAAAAGAGTTTTGGATTGGACAGAGGAAAACGGATGGGGAGATTGCGGAACATTGGTAGGTAAGCAAAGAGCAAATCAATTAGCCAATGGAGAGCCTATTTCGTTTGAGACAATTAAAAGAATGTACTCTTACCTTTCAAGGCATTTAGTAGATTTAGAAAACTCAAAAGGCTATGAAGATGGTTGTGGCAAGTTGATGTACGATGCGTGGGGTGGAAAGACCGCTTTAGGTTGGGCAGAAAGTAAGATTAATTCAATTGAGAAAAAGAAGTTTGCCATTCAAGATGAAGAAGAAAGGATTGTTTCTGGTCCTTTGATGTTAGCCGATACTCCTATTTATCGTAACGATTCCAATGGCGAATATTATGTTGTATTTACTAAAGACACTATTAAAAAGATTGCTCAAAAATATTTTAAGAAAGGTTACCAAAATAACGTAAATTTGATGCACGATTCTGGTCAAGTGATGGATGGGGTAACAATGTTTGAGAGTTGGATAGTAGATGAAAAGAGGGGTATTCATCCGATGAAAGGTTTTGAAGATGTTAAGGATGGCTCTTGGTTTGGTTCATTTAAGGTGGAGAATGATGAGGTTTGGGAAATGATTAAGGATGGCAAAGTACAAGGCTTTTCGGTTGAAGGGATATTTAATTACAAAACCGATACCAAAGAAGAAAAGATGATGCAAGACATTATCAATATTCTAAAAGAGGTTTCATAGTTAGTTTTCATAGTTTTGTTTGAAGGGGGGTGTTTCTACACTCCCCTTTTTCTATTTGGTCACTTACGTAAGTGTTTACTATTTATGGGTAAATTCTTTATGTCTCCACAAGAAGCATTATTAAAAATCAAGGCAATGTTCGCTGAAGCACAAGCTGCTCCAGAGGTTGCCGTAGCCAATTTCGCTGAATACGTTTTAGCGAGTGGTGTAAAAGTTATGGTTGATAAACTTGAGGTTGGCGGTAAGGTTACTCTTTTAGATGAGGCCGGGAACGAAGTTCCTGCTCCTGTCGGAGAGCATACTCTTGCTGATGGTTCTGTTATCGTTTTAGATGAAACAGGCACAATCCTTGAGATTAAAGTTCCAGAAGTTGAAGTTGAAATCGAAGCACCAGAATCTGAAGTTGAATTAATGAAGAAGAAGGTTGCTGAAATGGAAGCACAACTTGAGGCTTTAAAAGGTTACAAGAAAGAAGCTGAAGTTAAAATGAGCGAGAATATTGCTCAAATGAACGATAAGTTCTCAAAAGCTATTTCTGAACTTACAGATGTAGTTATCGAACTTACTAAAACTCCTTCAGTTGCTCCTACTCAACCAAAGCAATTCACAAAGCATTTCGAATCTAAAAACGACAAAATCTCTCGTTTTCTTTCTAATTACGCAAAATAAATTTTTAAAAACTTAAAATTTAATAACAATGGCTTTTGATGTTTCAGCATTAGCAAATTATACCAAAGAGAATGAAGCTCTATTGGTAACTTCTTCCGTACTCGGAAGTAAAACCGCTTCTTTGATTAAATCTCAAGGAAATGTAATGGTAGGTGTAAAATCTGCCGAGACTATCAATATTATGGACACTGACGCTATCTTCCAAGCAGGTGGCTCTTGCGGTTTCAACGCAAGTGGTTCAACTACTTTCACGCAGCGTACTGTAACTGTTGGTAAGATTAAAGTAAACGAATCTCTTTGCCCTAAAGACCTTGAAGCAAAATATTTGCAGAAGGCTTTACCAGAGGGAAGCCGTTACGATTCAATCGCTTTCGCTTCTGATTACACAGACAAGAAAGCTGCTCGTATCGCTGCACAACTTGAAACTGCTATCTGGCAAGGTTCAACTGGAAGTGCTAACGTAAACTTGAATAAGTTTCAAGGTTTAGTAACTTTGGTTGGTAGTTCTGCCGTAGAAGCTAACAACGCAACTTATTATGGTGGTACTGCAACTGCAATCACAACTGCTAACGTAGTGGCTATCTTCGATGCTCTTTACAAAGCAATCCCTGCAACTGTTGTTGCAAAAGATGATATGACTATCTGGTGCGGTCAAGATGTATTCCGTACTTACACAATTGCATTGAAGAACGCTAATATGTTCAACTATGCTTTCGATGGTAAGGCTGATAGCGAGTTCTTCTTACCCGGTACTCCAATCAAAGTTGTAGCTACTCCAGGTCTAAATGGTGTAAATAAGATTTATGCTATCCGTTTGAGCAATATGTTCCTCGGTACAGACCTTTTGAATGAGGAAGAGCGTTTCGAACTTTTCTATGCTAAAGAGGCTGACCAAGTTCGTTTCGTAAGCGAGTTCAAGATGGGTGTGAATGTAGCCTTCTTGGATGAGATTGCTTCTTTCATAATCTAATTAAAAGGTGGGTAGCTTTAAGGGTTACCCACCATTAACTTTTAAAACTTAATAAAATGCCTTGTGCTTTAACTCAAGGGTACACACTCGATTGCAAAGATAGTTTAGGCGGTATCAAAGCCGTGTGGTTAATCAATCACGCAAACGTAACTGCGGTTACAGAGGCTTCTGGTATCGTTTCTGCTATTACTAAAGCAGCGAATAAAGTATTCTACAAATATGAGTTAGTTAAGAATACAGGTTCTTTGACTGAAACTGTTACCGCTTCCGTAGAGAACGGAACTGTGTTTTATGCTCAAGAACTTTCTGTTGTTCTTAATAAACTCCAAGCAAATACTCGCAATGAGATATTGCTTCTCGCTCAAGCTACTCTGATGGCAGTAGTACAAGATGCTAACGATAAATATTGGTTGTTAGGTCGTGTTTCTGGATTAGATGTAACTGGTGGAACTGCTGCAACTGGAACTGCTCAAGGAGACCGGAATGGTTATACACTAACTTTCACTGGTGGCGAAAAACAACTTGCTCCAGAGGTTGCAAGTGGTATTATCGCAGGTCTTACCGCATAAGGCTTTCGTGGTTCGTTATAGGTAGGTAGATTAGCCATCCCTTTGGGGGTGGCTTTTTCTTTATTGTAAAAATCCAACATTTATCTATTTAGTAGTATGATATATTTAACAAAGGGTTCGACAAGTCAGATTATCCTTACTTTAAAGGAGAAGCAGACCTTATCAGCACCTAATTATTTATTCGTTTTTACGCATAGGGGAAGCAATATAGAGGTCAAATTTGTGATTCTAAATGCAGCCGATACTTCTAGTTTTAAAGATAGGTTTAATCAATTTTCGATAGTTACAAATACTTATTTCGGAACGCAAGATTCTGGAGAGTGGGAATATCAAATCTACGAGCAAACTTCTACAACGAATACCAACCCTGCCAATGCTACCGGGTTAGTGGAAACTGGTATAATGAGGCTTAATGAATCTACTTCTTTTACATATACGAAACACCAACCAAATAACACATTTATAGTACGATGATGGATAATTTAGTGATATTAACATTTGCGGAAGCAAAGCAACCCGAATATCGGGAAAAGAAAGGAGTGGGATATATTGAGTTCGGAGATAAGAACGATTATCCCAATTACCTTTTAAGCCTTTACAATAAGAGTGCGAAACATAACGCTATTGTAAAAGGTAAGGTCAATTATATTACCGGTAACGGATGGGCAACAAAAGAGGAAGATGTTAAAGCCGAAGAGTTCATTAAGAATGCCAATCCTTACGAATCTCTAAATGATGTTACACGCAAAGTTTCAATAGATATTGAGGTTTTCGGTGGTGCTTACCTAGAGATTGTTTGGAGTAAGATAGGCGGTCAAATCGCTTCTATTTGCCATATAGATTACACTAAAGTACGTTCTAACAAGGATAATACTCAATATTGGATTAAAGATTGGAATGATAGAAAAGCCGAAGCGGAAGTTGTATTAGGTTACAATAAAGATTTAAGAGAAGGCAAACAAATCCTTTACATTAAGGAATACAGACCGGGATTGGATACTTATTCTTTACCCGGATACATAGGTGCGTTAAATTACATTGAAAGTGATGTAGAGGTTTCTAAGCACGTTTTAGGTAATGCACAAACTGGGTTTTCTGCAAGTAAGCTAATTACTTTGCCAAATGGAGAGCCGACACCCGATGAAAAGAGAAACATTGAAAGAAGATTTACCGAGAGGTTTAGTGGTTCTGATGGAAAGAAGTTTATACTTTCTTTCGTACAAGATATTGCAAAGAAGCCTGCGGTGGATGACTTAGGTGCAAGTGATTTAACAAAAGAAGATTTCGGAAGAGTAGATACAATGATTCAGCAAAACATTTTTGCAGGGCATCAGATAACTACTCCGTCTTTGTTTGGTATTTTGGTTGAAGGTTCTTTGGGTACTCGTTCAGAGATTAGAGATGGATACGAAGTTTTTAAGAATACTTATGTAAACGATAAGCAGCAGTATTTAGAGGCTATCTTTAATTCATTAGCTGAAATCAATGGCATAACTACTGAACTTTATATTAAGCCGGTAGAGCCTATTAACTTTGAGTTTAGCGAAAGTATTATTTCTCAATTCGCTCCTAAGGAGTGGATATTAGAAAAGATTGGTGTAGACCCTACTAAATACGAAACAGTTACTCCAGAACCAACACAAGCCTTGATAAATGAGAATTTGAAAGGTATGAAGGGTAGGGAATGGCAGAACTTCCAACGTATTATTCGTAATTACAACAAAGGAAATATAAGTCGGGAACAAGCCGTTCAAATGTTAAAGAGTGGCTACGGATTAGATGATGAAGCTATTAGCACGTGGTTAGGGGATGAAACTTACGAGCAAAGGTTTAGTGATGAAGATTCTGTTATTTCGGTTTTTAACGAATACGGAGTTTCTTCTCAAGATTTTAGTGTTGTGGCTCGTAGAAAGGTATTCCAGGGCGATTTAGAGGCTCAAGAATTGGCTTTTAGAGATGAAGTGATAGATGACACCATAGATAAGAAAATCCTTGATACAATCGCTAAAAACAAGAATATCTTACCAAAGGATATAGCTAAGGCTTTAGAGATTGAAGAAGGGGATGTAATGGATAGAATCCAAAAGTTAGTGGCTCTTGAGATTTTGGAATATAATGTGGATACACAAATCCCTAAACTTTTAAAGCCTTTAAACGAGATTTTGGACAAGCCATTAAAGACAAGTTTTTTGGTTCGTTATGAATATACGTGGGATTATTTAAGAACAACCCAAGCGGATAGGAATAAAAGCACATCAAGACCTTTTTGCCAAAAGTTGATGTCAATGAATAAGCTATATACAAGAGGCGAGATTCAATCAATTAGTGCAAGATTAGGATATGATGTATTTGCTCTCGCTGGAGGTTGGTGGACAATTCCCGACACGAATATTCATTCCCCTAAATGCAGACATACTTGGAACGCAGTTGTAGTTGTTAAAAAATAAGAAATGAGCAGGAACATACTTTTTATTTCAGTAGATACTATTAAAGACAGAACAGGACTTCACAATAATGTGGATGAAAAGTTAGTGAATCCAGAAATCTTAACCGCACAAGATATGTATATCCTTCCTGCTTTGGGAACGGCTTTATACGAAAGGTTGCAAGATGGGATTGCTAATAACAATCTGACACAAATTGAAACGAGCCTTTTAGATACTTACATAACACCGACACTCGTTTATTATGTAATGAGTGAACTTCCTATGGGATTGAGTTATCAATTCTATAATAAGGGAATGGTTCGTAAATCTGGAGAAGGGCAAGAGAATCCTTCGGCTGCGGAGATTATTGATGTAGCGGATAGATATAGAGCAAGAGCCGAGTTCTACAAACAAAGATTAGTTAAGTATTTAATTGATAGAAGTGGATTTAATACTTTTCCAGAATATAACAATCCGGGTTCTACTTACGATACGATGGTTCCCGAAAGACAAGCCTATACTACTTCGATTTGGTTGGATGATTCCGATTGTTGTAGAGGCAAGAGTTTTGAAGAAAAATATCAAGGTAATATAAATCGTTGTTGTGGCGAATAAAACCTATTCTCTTAAAAATCAAAAAAAGCTGCGGCTTTACTTACAAAAACAAGAAAATGGCACTAACATTAAACCAAGTAGTAACGCAGATAACAAATCTCGCGAACGCACACAAGCAGATAAAAAGCGTTTACTTCGGTGACTTGTCTGATTACCTATCAAGGGGAACGGAGAATATTTATCCTTCGTTATTCTTTGATTTAACAGGTGGTAATGTAGGCGAAAGAAATGTTACTTTAAATTTCTCTTTATATTTCTTTGATAGAATGCTACCAGAGGACACTAACGAGACCGAGGTATTGAGTGACCAATTAGAAATCTGCCAAGATATTATTGCTCAATTAAGGTACAATAACTTTGATTTTGATGAAGGGTTAAGTGCTACTTTGACTTTCTTTACGGAAGATACTCCGGATTTACTTGCAGGTGTAAGAGCGGATATCTCTATTGAACTTCCTTATATTGCAAATCGTTGCCAAGTTCCATCCACATACACATTCCCTGCATAATTCTATTTATTTAAAAGCGTACAATGGCTAATAAGAAAATATCGGAACTCCAAAGTAGAACCCCTGCATTAAGTGATTTAATATTAGTGGGAGACCCTTCTTCGGGTTATTCGTATAAATGTACTGTAACTGCGTTAGCGACTATCATAGAAACTGATATCGCTGATGGCTTTGTAACTATTGGAACTACTCAAACAATAAGTGGAGCAAAGACCTTTAGTAATAATTTGACTTTAACGAGTGTTGCGAATACTCCTACTGACCCCGATAAGTTCTTGACTTTAAACGCAAGTAATGTTGTTACTTATAGAACAGGGGCAGAGGTTTTAAGTGATATTGGCGGTCAAGGTACTTTAACTTTAACAACAACAGGAGTTTCTGGAGCGGCTACTCTCGTAGGAAATACATTAAATATTCCTCAATATCAAGCGGTTTTAAGTGGTACAGGTATTGTAAAAAGTACAGGCGGAACGATATCTTACTTAACGGATAATTCTACAAATTGGAATAGTGCTTACGACAATATGATTGTGAGTGCTGCGGTAACAGGAACAACAACAAAGACACTTACTTTAACGCAACAAGATTCTGGTACTATAACTGCTTCTTGGACAGATGATAATTCGGGAACAGTTACTTCGGTGGGGTTGAGTGCAGGAACAAGTGGAACTGATGTGAATGTTTCGGGAAGTCCTATTACTTCAAGTGGAACGATTACATTAAATATTCCTACTGCAAGTGCTACGAATAGAGGTGCTTTATCTTCTACCGATTGGAGTACTTTTAATAACAAGCAATCAGCGATTACTTTAACCACTACCGGAACAAGTGGTGCAGCGACTTTAGTAGGAAATACTTTAAACATTCCTCAATATACCGACCAATATGTAGGTACTGTTACTTCGGTGGCTATGACTGTACCTACCGGATTGACTGTATCTGGAACTCCTATTACTTCAAGCGGTACGTTAGCGGTTAGTTTACAAAGCGGATATTCTATTCCTACTACGGCAAGTCAAGCTAATTGGGATTCGGCTTATAATGATAAAATTAATAGTGCAGCCGTAACCGGAACTACTACTAAAACTTTGACTTTAACGCAACAAGATGGCGGAACTGTAACTGCTTCTTGGACTGACGATAATACCGATGCCGTAACTTCCGTATTCGGAAGAACCGGAGCGGTTGTAGCAACGGAAGGAGATTATTCTTTGACTCAATTAAGTGATGTAACAATTACTTCTCCTTCTAACGGACAAGTTTTAAAATATAACGGAACAACGTGGGTAAATGATACCGATGCGAATACCGGTACAGTAACTTCGGTTGGTCTTTCTGCTCCTACTGGATTTTCGGTAACTAACTCTCCAGTAACTTCTTCGGGTACTTTAACCTTATCTTTTGCGAGTGGTTATTCTTTACCGACAACCGCTTCTCAAACAAACTGGGATACGGCGTATACGAATAGAATTACGAGCTTAACCACTACCGGTTCAAGTGGTGCAGCTACTTTAGTTTCTAATACATTAAACATTCCTAACTATACATTGGCTGGATTAGGTGGTGTTTCCGGAAGTGGTACTACCAACTATATCCCCAAGTTTACAAGTTCAAGTGCAATAGGAAATAGTGTTATAAGTCAAGATGGAAGCAATAATGTTTTAATTGGTACAAATGTATCAGGTTACGGAACTTTAAATTTAGAACGTAATACTTCCGCACCTTATGCAACCTTAACACTAACAGACAATGCAACACCTGCAAATGCTGTTGGTATTTATTTAAGAGCAAATGGTACAAGTCCTGCTGGGTTGTCAAGTGCAGGCGCACCTATTGCTTTTTATTTAGGAGGCCCAGGAACAAGTGAGGCTATGCGTCTTACCTCTACTGGCTTGGGTATTGGTACTTCTTCCCCAGCAGAAAAATTAGATGTATATGATAATAGTGCATCAAATGTTTCAATAAAAGTTGGGAACACAAGCGGTGCTTTACAATTATTGCAAGGCAATGGTGCTGCTTATTTATATACCGCTACAAATCAGCCACTCATCTTTAGCAATAACAATAGCGAGAAGATGCGATTAGATGCCTCTGGTAATTTAGGACTTTCAGTAACCCCTTCTGCGTGGAGTTTGGGTAATGCTATTGATATTTCAGGTGGAGTGGGAATACTTGGGTATAATAATGCAACACAAATAACTAATAATGCTTATTATAATGGGGGATGGAAATATAAGGCTACAAGTGCTGCATCTAATTTTGTTTTAAATAATGATGGTTCATATCAGTTTAATATTGCTCCTTCAGGCACAGCAGGTAATGCCATATCCTTTACACAAGCTATGACCTTGGATGCTTCGGGAAATCTTGGCATTGGATTAACAAGTAGTTTCAGAGGTAAAATTGATGTCGGTGGTTTAGCGGTTGTAGGAAATGGTACTTCGGGAGTTTCTACTGAAGGAATAAGATTTTCAAGAAGTGGAGATGATTTTAGATATCAATCTATTTTTACTACAAGCGGGGGAAGTGCTGCTGCTAACTTAATGCAGTTTAATTTACACAATAACTCTACCGCGACTTCCCAAACAACGGTAATGACTTTAAATGGGGCAGGCAATGTAGGGATTGGTACTACAAGTCCTTCAGAGAAATTTACTGTCTCTGGTACATCAACAAGAGCAATGGTTGAAGCAACATCAGCCGCTGCAAATGCTGATATTAGATATAAGTCAACAAATGCCGATTGGGTTGTGGGTGTAAATTCTGTATCTGGTTCTGGAGAATTTACTTGGTATAGTATTACAAATAGCACAGAAAGAATGAGGCTTACATCTACGGGGGAACTCTTAATAAACACAACCTCTGATGCCGGAGACTATAAGCTACAAGTGAATGGGAATAGTTACACAAACGGAATCTTGCAAATAAATGGTAGCGGAACATTTACTACAACTTCTTATGGGTTGTCATTATTTGGACAAAGTTATGAATACAAAATAGGTTTTGATAGTCAAGGAGGAACAAAAGGTTATATAAGACACAACATAGTAAATGGAGGGGCAAATGATACTTGGGGACATATATTTAGCACATCTGCAAGTGGTACTCCCAATACATTTACTAATTTAATGTTTGTTGGTGCTTCGGGCAATGTAGGTATAGGTACTACTTCCCCTAACTCATTACTTCACGTTGCAGGCTCATTACGTTTGCCATTAGTAACAAAATCAGCTACTTACACCTTAGACGCTACGGATTATACAGTAGGCTTTGATTGTACAGGTGCAAATAGAACAGCAAATCTTCCCGATGCAACCACTTGTAGTGGAAGGATTTATGTAATTTATCAGTTTGGTGGTGGCTCTACTTATGGGGTTACAATAGATGGTAATTCATCACAAACTATTAATGGTTCAGCCACTTATGTACTACAAGGCTATTGTGATTATAGTTCAGTAATGATACAATCAGATGGCTCTAACTGGGTAGTAATTTCAGATGCTTTACAAACAGGATGTTTATAAACTAAAAACAAATAAAAATGGCAATTAATTATTCATGGGTAATATCCCAGTTAGAATGTAAAATCCAAGAAGGAGATTTACAAGAGGTAGTTTATACAATTCACTACCGCAGACAAGCAACCGAAGTAGATGGAGATAAAACCTACTTGGCAGAAACTTATTCAACAGTTAGCGTACCTGCTCCAGACCCTTCAGATTTTACCCCTTACGAGGACTTAACAAAAGCACAAGTTGAAGGTTGGTTAGATGAACTTCTTCCTGTTTCTGATATTGATGCAAGTTTAGATGCTCAAATCGAACTTCAGAAAAACCCAACAACAAACACTCCTGCTCTACCTTGGAGTGAAAATAGTAATCAATAATCTATTTAAAATAAAACCTATATGAATTTAAAACTGCACGAAGTACTATCTCTTTATTACGAACTTAACGGAGTAACCAAACAAGGGCAAGAAGCAGAAGTTATTACTCAAGGAATGCTGAAACAGAAAATGTCTCTAAAGACAAAGGTTTACCTTCAGCGACTAAACAAAGTAGTCAGCGAAGAGGTTAAACTTTATGAAGAGGCAAAGCAAGAACTTTGGAAAAAGTGGGGAGATGAAAAGGATGGAATGATTGAAATTCCTGCCGAAAAGGTCGCTGACTTTAACAAAGAACTTCAAGATTTGCTAACCGCAGAAAAGGAGATTAATGTTTCTGAACTATGGGGAGCGGATTTAAAGGTAGAGCATTTAGAAAGTATTGAAACTGATGAATTTTACCCTGCATTATTTACGCTCATAGATAACAAATGACCGATTTAGTTTTATTTCTCGTAGGACAAGCAATAGCCATTTTAATAGGCTTAATAAGTATTTATGTAAAAGTTTCTCTTAAACTCAAAGAGTTAGAGATTCGTGTATCGGTAGTAGAAAAGCAAGATGACCAAATAAGTCGGAAATTAGATACTATCGCGAACCAACTAAATGCTTTATCCATTCAATTACAAAATAAACAAGATAGAGAATGAGGTTCGGAATTTCTGAATACTTTAAGCCTACACCTAAACGAATAAGAATGTTTGGGGATTCTCTTGCTGCCGCTGGTACATTCGGAGCAAGTATTGTTATTTTGAATGGCGAACCCAAAGTAGGTACTATTATTATGGTTATTGCGGTTCTCGGAAAGTTTATATCAAACTTCTTTTCCGATGAAATATCTTCTAATTAGTATTTTTCTTTTAAGTTGTAATCCTGTTAAGCAGGTTTTACGAGACAAAGAAAAGTTAGATAAAGTCGCTGAATACGTGGTATCTAACGGATATTGCGCCAACGATACTATAATACAATCCAAAAGCGACACTTTAATAACTTACGATACTATTTACGAAAAGAATGATATTATTCGGAACATTCTCAAGACCGATACTTTAAGGCTTTCCTTTACTAAAACATTAGTAAAAACCATTAGGATAACAGATACTATCCAAAAGGTAGTTATTGATAATGCTCGTATAAGGCTATTAGAGGCGAAATTAGCCATCCAAACCGAAAAGGTAGAAGAATATAAGGCAAAGGCTAAAACTCGCTTAAATTGGCTCTTATTGCTTCTAATTGCAATCTGTGTTAGAATACTCTACAAACCTATAAAGAAATTTATTTTATGGCATTTCTCACCGATGCTCAAATAATTAAAGCCTTCGGGCAACCCGGCAACCCCGACAATTTCACGATAATTCAACTTCCGTACCCGATGCGGATAGCTTGGGATTTAAAATCTCAAGTACATAAAATGCAATGCCACGAACTTGCGGAGCATCGTTTTCTATCGGTCTTTAATGACTTACTAACACATTACGGCTTGGCTGAACTTCAAAGATTGAACATTGATATATTTGGTGGGTGCTTGAATGTTCGGTTAATGAGAGGCTCTAAAACTAAATGGAGCAGACATTCGTGGGCAATCGCAGTTGATTTAGCACCGCAGTTTAATCAACTTAAATGGGGAGCAAATAAGGCTTTATTTGCCAAACCAGAATACAAACCAATGCACGATATTTTCTATAAATATGGATTTGAAAATTATGGATTAGAGAAAGGATTCGATTTCCAACACTACGAATTGGTAAAATAACGCCACCAATCTACCTACTAATATGAAACGAAAGCGGCTCTATTTCGATATTGAAGTAAGTTTTAATATCGGAGTGTTTTGGGAATCAGGTTACAAACTGAACATAGGACCCGAAAACATTATCAAAGAACGAGCAATCATTTGCATTTGCTACAAGTGGGAAGGCGAAAAGAAAGTTCACTTTTTAAGATGGGATAAAAACCAATGCGACAAAACTTTACTAAAAGAGTTTATCAAGGTCGCTAACGATGCTCACGAACTTGTAGGGCATAACTCGGATATGTTCGACCTGCCTTGGATTCGCACAAGGTGTCTTTTCCACAATATTGATATGTTCCCGACTTACACAACTATTGATACCTACAAAATATCAAAGAATAAGTTTAAGTTTAACTCTAATAAACTTGATTATATAGCCAAGTTTTTAGGGGTAGGGGCAAAGATTAAAACCGATTATTCTCTTTGGAAGGATATCGTTTTAAAGAATTGCGAAACTGCAATGAAGAAAATGATTCGCTATTGTATGCAAGATGTTCTGATTCTTGAAAAGGTACATCAGAAACTAAAGGCTCACGATGCTATTAGAACTCATTTTGGAGTTTTAACTAATGGAATAAAAAGTACTTGCCCGGAGTGTGGTAGTTCAAAAGTTCATAAACAGAGAACAAGAGTTTTAGCTTCTGGCAATAAAAGAGATGAATATAAATGCCAAGAGTGCGGAAGATATCATTCTAAATACGTAAAATGAGTAAACTACTTGACCAACTTATTTCGGAGTTTGAGAACAGAGAACAACGAGGACTTCGTAAGTACGGAACTTCGATGGATAGAACAGACCTATCTTTTGATGAATGGTTGCAACATTTTAAAGAAGAATTATTAGATGGTTTAGTATATTTACAAAAAATTCAAAACTTATATGACACACAAAGATTTCCCGATTATCAAGAAGCAGATTCAAGAATTAGTGAAAGTATTAACACCGGTGGAGAGGCTTCAGATACTCGAACCGCTTTGTGATAAATACCGAAAGCAATCAAGAGCAGAGATAGAAAAAGACATTATTGAATTTTCTCGAAGGAAAGGAATACCAAGAATTAAAACAGATTACTAATGGAAGAAACAGTTGATTTACCATTAAGTTTAACACCACACGAAGATATTGCTGCGTGTACCAATGCCATTAATGCATTGAGTGAATTTGATTATGGTATGATGGATGAAGAAGAAAAAGATATTTATAGGCAAATAAAATTGATGGCTCTTTATACTATTCATATTGGAATAAAGGAAATCTATACCGCTAATTTTTATGGAGAAGAAGATACATCAAGTAGTACATCGTAAGCTAGGAAAAGAACAGGCTTATGGTATTGCTTACACCGATGAGAATAAAATGGAAATTGATGAGCGGTTAAGAGGCTACCGCTATCTTCTTTATTTGCTACACGAACACTTTCATTTAAAACACCCCGATTGGTCAGAAACAAAAGTTAGAAACGAATCTTCTAAAACTGCTCGTTTCTTATGGCAGATGGGTTTTCGGTTGGTAGAGTTAAAATGATTTCCTTGATACGATAGTTTTCTTGAAATAAATATCTTTCCAATTTTCTCTACCTATAAACAAGTTATAGAAACTTTCTGGGTTTAAATAAATACTTGCATTCTTTTTAGTGCAAGATTTACATTGATTTCTTAGGTAGCCTTCGGTTAAATTAAACTCCGTTTCGGGTTTATTCTTTTTGCAATCTTTACAAATCATTTCTTTAATATTGAATATATTACTAACATAAGTTCAGCAAGTGGTTTTTTTTGGTCATCATTTACCTTTTGTCTATTTGCCCAATCGGTAAAGTCCTTTCCTAATAACAAACATTCATCAAACGCACCAATGTATTTATAGGTGTAAACAATCCAATTGCAACACATTCTGATTCCTTTGTGCTTTACATAACAATTAATAAAGTTGCGAGGATTCTTTTCGTACTCTCTAGCATAGGTTAAACTTAACTCCACAAAAGAGTTATTAACTATCTCATTGAATACATCAAGGCGGTCTTTAGCTGATAAATCTTTCCAAGTCATTTTTCGTTCTTTATAAAATAAATATAACTAAAACCTTTTTTCTTTTGCTCCTGGAAGTAATCGTTTAAAATCATTTGCTTCGCTTCATCAACTTTATCTTGATAGTATTTAAGATAAGCATTCATTTGTATTTTGCCATCCACCATTAATCTATCGTAGATATGTGGGTGCATTTCTTTTGTAGATACTCCATTTAAATAAGCGGTATAGCCTTTGTTTACTTCCTTATTCCAATCCTCTTGTTTCTCTGGATATCGTTGGTCATATATTGTAACATCTGGCGTAAGTATAGGGGATTCATAGTAGGAGCGTTGATTTCCTTTTCTATTGGTGTAAGTACGAACCCAATCTAAAAGTGTTTCGGGGTCTGCTGAATACACTTTACCGAAATCCCCAGTTATACCTTGCTCAAAGATATTGACAAGTTCGTTCAAAGATATTTCTGGGTATCTCTTTTTTACAACCTTCATTACAAGTTCTTCCGATTCATCGGATACTTTTTTGAATTGTCTTAAATACTCAAATGCGGGGTTATTCATAGTTCAGATAGTTTTTTGTTTCCTAAGATAGAAAGTTTTTGTTTGATTGATTCCTTTGACGGCTCTATTTTTGTTCGTGCTATCCATCCACTAACTGAGTGCCTCCAAGATTTCATTTTGTTTTTACCTACAAACCATCCAACACTTTCGTAGTAATCAATAAATCGTTTGGCTTGATACGAGGCGGTTTTTTCATCCCACTTATTTAACATCTCTTCCTTAACTTGTTCTTCCGTTGGCTTATTAAATCCCTTACCTTGTACTTCTTTGGTTTGATAATCTACATCGTATTTGGAAAGCAAATCTATAACTTTTCTATGAATAGGACTTGATGGGTTTAACTCTGTTCCGTATTGAAACTTTACAAAGTCAATGCATAATATTTTCCCATCTGATAAACGCTCAAACTGACTTCCGTTATCTATATTTAAAAGCATTTCTTCATCTACTTTACTTCCGATTACATAAGTTGCTAAGGTAAAGTTAGGCTTCCAGATACCGGCTAAATCGCATTTATCTCTTACATATTTAACTAAACATTTTTCGGTTGGAGTGCAGGACATAAACCATTCTTTCTCCCAGATATCTGTATCAACGAATCGTTTCGGCATTTTCATAGTATTTTAAATTGCTTAAAAAATCAATATCGCTCTCGTATCTCACAAAGGGTGCTTCGTGTAAAATTAACCTTTTAACATCAGTATTGATATTAATTTGTTTAGCATATTCTTTTACTTTTTCATAGTAAGGATAAAAATAAAAGTCCTTTGTTTTAATGTAGTATTCAATTGTTTTGCGTTGGCTAGATAACGGAGAGTGGTCAGAATAGCCAACCATTGAGGCTACTTCTTTTATTCTTAACGGAAAGTGCATAAAGATAAAATAAGAAAGTGCTTGTCTTATTGAGGCTAAGCTAACATCTTTGCCTTTTCTTGATACTGACCTATTAGGAAAGCCAGATTTCTTTTTCTTCAAATCTTTCATTGTGATTCCGTATTCCTCACAAATCATTTCAATTAGTTGTGTTGCTTGTTCGTGGTTGTTCATAGTATTATTTTGATAATTGGTATTAAAACTCCAGTGGAAGTATTGTTATCGCCACCTTTAACGAAGCCATCTATTTGGTAAGCGATGCGACAAAGTTCTTTTATTTTTTCCGTATTTACAATGAGAGAAAAGGATTTTTCTTTAATTAAAAATATCCAGTAGTTTGCTTGAGTGGTAGATATTCCCGATGCTTTGCCTCTGGAGTAAACTTCGATAAATAAATTCCCTGTTAAGTGAGCCATTCTGTCAAACTTCACTTCGACCTTTGTGCCATCGGAGAATACTTGTTTTACCCAATCTTCGGCTTTCTCTCCAAAATCTAAATCGTAGTAAAAGGAGTTAGAGTATTTCATTTGTAAGTTTCTATTATGATTTGTAATTCATCCCTTGACCATTTCTTTGTTCGTTGTTCGGCTTCAGCTTCCAATCTCAAAACAAATTCTTCGCCATACCTTTTAACCAATCCTTGCCGGTATTTAATTAAGTTACCAGATAGATACATATTGCAGCGAATACATTGTCCGTTGGTGTTAAAATAACCGATATCGTGGGGTAAAGCAAATCGCAAAGCAGAGTGTTGTCCTTGTGAAAAGTAATGCCCTGCTTGTTGTACTTCTGCTCCACAACTTATACAACCAAGTTCTTTGTCTCGCTCTCGGATATGAGCGTTGAATTTGTCTTGAGCCTTCTTCAGTAATTTCGGAAGGGGAATTAGTTTCTTTGCCATTATTCTATTTCATCTTCTTCGATAAAGTCGCAATGTTCTCCACAATCTGGACAAATTCCAATCTCATCGTATTCGGTAGGTGTACCGCAACAAGTGGATATTTTAAAATGGTAAGTCATTTGGCGGAGTGTTATCGTGAGTAAATTTCGTGTTCGGCTTTTGCTTAAATTCAGATTCCTCTGGCTTCCAGGTGTCAATTGAAATTGAAACATCTTTGCCGTATTGGTCTGGCTCTGCCTTTACGTTAATGTTTACTTTGATAAAACGGCTACCCTTATACTCTTGGATATGTTCTTTTATTTTGTCCAAGTTAATAGAGGCTTGTAGCCAAGTGTCTGATTTTTTCTTACCGCTTCCGCAGTAGATTTTTGGTTGTTTTTCCATTGTGTTTAGATTGTTTCGTAAATTAATTCTTTTTTGTCGGGTAATCCTTCTTCTTCAATGTGCTTAGCGAATGTAAGTGCTTTTTTGTAAACTGCATCCTCGTTTTCTAATTCAAAAGGGAATGCTTTGATGTAACTTTCAAATTCCTCTTTAACTTCATAAACGCAGTACATTTTGTGCTGAAGAGTAACTTCTCGGTAAATTTTTAGTTTCATAGTTTTAAATTTGATTCGAAGTCGGTGAGAGATTCGAACTCTCATTCTCTGCCAAGGCAAAGGTGTTACCAATTACATCAACCGACTTTCCTTTTAGCCTTGCATTTGCTTTCTAAATTGCAAAGCCTTACGGAGCGAAGTAAAGTTTTTACTTACTCGGATTCCGTTGGATTGAACTCGTACTCTGTACGAATTTCCTTCTCTCTGAATGTTGGAAGGGTTTTTTGCTTTCATATAACAGGGGTTTAGTAAAAGATGCTTCTTATATCGAAATCTGTTTCAATTGCTTTATCTACTATTTGTTCATCTACCCAATCAGAGCCTTCAATCCATAAAATATTCCAATCGTATTCATCAGCCTCAAAAGGTTCTATCCTACCAACATACAAACTAAATTCAACTCTTGCCCGAATATCTTCGTATTCTTCGGTCTCTGGATTAAAGACAGTTAAAGTAATGTTTTC
>Ga0209850_1000015_pt1 | contig 27969 bp, 30 predicted proteins | sample GWRWT2_2Sept14_FD_187193 | JGI IMG/M metagenome (GOLD analysis project Ga0209850, IMG submission 187193) | Sand microcosm microbial communities from a hyporheic zone in Columbia River, Washington, USA - GW-RW T2_23-Sept-14 (SPAdes) (version 2) ...
AACAACACCTAATTCTAATAATCTTCTATATAAATCATTATTTTGTCTTGTTCCCGGTAAACCTGTTTGCAATGCTGAATAAGCTTCCTTCATTGCTTTTCCATTAGGTATGATTCCATTTGCTGTTGCAAAAGCACCAGCGCTTATAAAATTTCTTATGTGGGTAACCGGAGATAAAACTGTTTTAGCTAATTGAGATGTTGCTTTTGGATACAATATTAAATTTTCATAAATTTTACGTGCCTTATCTAATGGAGCAGTATCTGATTTATTATTCAGTGGAATAATTGCAATATCAAACGGAGATATAACAAGTGGCCACTTCATTACACCATCGATACATTTTGCTTCAATCACTGCAGCAACAAGTCTTGAAACTCCAATTCCGTAAGATCCCATCTCAACATTAACATTCTTGCCTTCTTTATTTAGAACATTTGCTTTCATGGGTTGTGAATATTTATTTCCAAAATAAAAGATATGACCCACTTCAATTCCTTTAGTTGCTAACTGTTTGTCTTTTGAAACTTTTTCATTAAATTCTTTTTCAGAATGCTTTTCATCTGTTGCACTATATGGAGTTGAGAAAGCTGAAATCATTTTATTAATTGAATCTTCAGAGCCATCAAAACTATTAACATCAATATCAAGTAGGGATTTATCTAAATACACTTGGCTCTCGCCTGTATCTGCTAAAATAATAAATTCATGAGAAGCATCACCACCAATTGGACCTGAGCTTGCTCGAAGTGGTAATGCTTTTAATTCTAATCTAGTGAATGTTCTAAGGTATGCATAAAACATTTTGTTATAAGACTTAATTGCATCTTCTTTCGTAAGATCAAAAGAATAAGAATCTTTCATTAAGAATTCTCTGCATCGCATCACGCCAAATCTTGGTCTAATCTCATCTCTAAATTTCCACTGAATATGATAAAGAATTAATGGTAAAGATTTGTAAGACTTTACGTTATCTCTAAAAATTTCTGTAACTAGTTCTTCATTAGTTGGGCCGTATAATAATTCTCTATCACCTCGGTCTTTAATTCTAAGCATTTCCTGACCGTAATCATTATATCTGCCACTCTCCTTCCAAATATCCGCTGATTGGATAGTTGGCATTAACATTTCTTGAGCACCAACATTATTTTGTTCTTCTCTAACCACCTGCTCAATCTTCTTTAAAACTTTAAGTCCCAATGGCAGCCATGAATAAATACCAGCAGCACTTTGTCTAATCATTCCAGCTTTAAGCATTATCTGATGTGATTTTAATTTAGCATCAGCTGAGACTTCTCTAAGAACTGGGAAAAATAACTTTGAAATAAGCATTAAAATAATAATTTTCTAATATAAAACAAATCTAATTTGTCTAAGGCAAAGATTAAAGAAAAAATAATAGTTGTTATAAGCGTGGTAATTAAAATCTTTTTTTTCATTCTAGATTCAACTGGAGCTCCAGGATCAGTACCTTTTTGATAATCTGGAGAATCAATTTGGTTCGTAATTCCAAAAGGTAACACCATAAAAAATATGATCATCCACAGATTTACATAAATAATAATGCCGCCTGTTATCGACATAATCTAAAATCTAACTAGATTAATATTTACTAAAGGTTTTTTTCCAGATTTGTCGTTGATTAATTTTCTACAATTGCCTTTTAAAGTATCTATTAAATTCTTTTCTTGTTTTGAATTATTTAAATTAAAAGTTTTACACGTATCCATCACTACATCCTCTAAATCATACTCAATCTCACTTTCATCTTCTTCAATCAAAGGAATTCCTTTTAAGGTAATGATTGGATTATTTTTTATCTCACCGTTTTTAGAAATTAAAACTGTAATCTCCATATAACCATTTGCAGCCATATTTCTTCTCTCTTTTAAAACTTGAGAGTCATTATCAATTAAAACTTTACCATCTAAGTAAACTCTGCCCCATGTTACTTTATCAACTACTTGAGGCTCACCTGGTGCAAGTCTTATAATTTCACCGTTACTTACTTTAATTGGAAACTTGACGCCCATTTCTTTTGCAAAATTAATATGCTCAGCCATATGTCTTTGTTCGCCGTGAACTGGGATTAATATTTTTGGCTTAATCCAAGAATACATTTTTTTTAAATCTTCGCGGGCTGGATGACCAGAGACGTGGATCATAGAATTTTCTTCGGATAAAACATTAATTTCACTTTTAGAAAAATCATTAAAAATTTTATATAATCTCTTTTCATTTCCAGGGATAATTCTGGAAGAAAAAATAACGTTATCATCTTTTTCTAGATGAAGATCTGGATGAGTCCCGTTTGCAATTCTTGCTAAGGCTGCTCTTTGCTCTCCTTGTGAGCCTGTACAAAGAAATACCATTTTATTTTTTGGCATTTTTTTTGAATCTCTAACATCGATTGGAACTTTAATGTCTTGTAAATAGTTACACTGTCTTGCTAGTTCGTAAATTCTATTCATAGATCTTCCAACTAAACAAACATGTCTGCCGATTTTTTCTGCAACTTTGAAGACTGTTTCCATTCTTGCAACGTTCGATGCAAAGGACGTAATGACGATCCTATTTTTCATCTTCTCTAAAACAGTTAAAAGGCCAGTTCTTACTAATCTTTCTGAACCTGAAGAACCTAAGTTAAAAATGTTGGTAGAGTCACAAACCATTGCAAGGACCCCTTTTTTTCCAAGCTCTGTTAATTTTTTAACATCAGTTTTTTCTCCAATTAATGGATCCTCATCGATCTTCCAATCCGCTGTATGTAGAACAACTCCTTCAGGTGTTGTGATTGCAAGTCCGTTTGGTTCTAAAATGGAATGAGTAAGCGTAACGTAATCAATATCAAAGGCCCCTAGTTTTACGTTACCACCTAATTTAACAATTTTTAAATAACTACCGATATTAATTTTTTTTTCTTTAAATTTTTCTTTAACAATTGCTGCCGTAAATGGGGTTGCATATATTGGACACTCCAACATAGGCCACAAATGGGCAATTGCTCCAACGTGATCTTCATGAGCATGTGTTAAAACTATCCCTAGTAAATTCTCTTTTTGATTTGCAATAAATTCTGGATTTGGAAGAATGACTTCGATGCCTGGAATATTATCATCTGAAAAAGTAACTCCAATATCAACAATGATCCATTTGTATTCACCTGGCTTTCCGTAGCCAAATAAATTCAAATTCATCCCGATCTCTCCTGCTCCACCTAATGAGCAATAAACTAACTCTTGTCCGCCTTTAGCCATTAAATATTTTTTAAATTAAATTTTAAAGTTTCAGCTATTCCTTTTAAAGTTATTTGCTGATCAATAACTTTGTCTTTAAAGGGAAATGAAGAAAAGAAAATATTAGCAAGTCCGCCTGTAAAAATAACTAGATACTTCTTTTTTGTTTCTTTAATAATTTTTTGCACAAGTTCCTTAATTAAACCAATATAGCCCCAATACATACCGTTATTCATTGCACTCACAGTATCTTTTCCTATGTATTTGTTAGTTTTTTTTAATTTAATCAAAGGGAGTTTGGCAGTTGCTTCTTTTAAAACCTTTAATGATAAATTAATGCCTGGTGTAATCATTCCACCGATGTAACTATTTTGAACAATAACGTCAAAAGTTGTAGCTGTTCCAAAGTCGATAATAATTGAATTTTTTTTATAAATTTTAAATGCAGCAATAGCATTTACTACTCTGTCTGAACCAACTTGTTTTGGTTTGTTTATTTTAAGTTTAATAGGCAGATCAAGATTTCGATCTTTAATTTCGTTAAGATGAATATTTTTTGTCATTAACATTTTTTTTAATTTATTAAATGCATTAGGTACAACGCTTGAGGATAGAGCACCTTGATAGTAATTTTTTTTTATTTTCTTATTAACTGAACCAAGACGACCTTGTAAAATATCAAAAGTATCTACTGTGAATTTATTAGAATACTTGTTCGTTAACTTATTAAAATTAACAAAATCAATGTTCGTATTGCCGATGTCGATGATCAAATAATTCAAACTAAACTACCATGCGTAAAATAATCTTTGTGATTATTGTGCTCTAAAATCAAAGCACCGTTGTTATTAATACCCTTAAAAATACCCTTATAAATCTTATTGTTTATTTTGAAATTTATAAACTTATTTTTATTAAAAGCATATTTATTCCAATTTTTAGCGATCTTCTTTAATGAATATTTTTTATCAATAACATTGCTAACAAAAGCTTTTTTAAGTTTTTCCACTAGTTCATTTAAGTTAATTTTTTTCTTTGTTTCTTTATTTAAATAAGTTGTTGGATATTTTTTTATCTTCGGAGAAGATTTTACATTAATACCAATGCCAACAATTAAAAAAAATCTGCCTGAGACAATACTTTCTTGCAAAATTCCACATACCTTCTTTTTGTTAATATAAAGGTCATTAGGCCACTTTAGAGTGATATTTTTAATTTTATAACTTTTTAAGATATTTCTAATTTGCAATTGAACAAGAAACTGAATTTTTTTTAAATTAGTTCTTAAAATTGGAAAGAAAATAGTAAAATATAAATTTCCTATTGGTGAACTCCATTGATTGCCATATCTACCTCGACCCTTGGTTTGTTCATCAGCAATAATAATACCTTTAAAAATTTTATGTTCGGTAATTAATGATCTAGCAAAATCATTAGTGCTCTCTATTTTTGTAAAATTAAAAATAGGCAAGCTCATTTATTTTATATTTTTTGTAATACTTTCTACGATTGTATTAAGTGTTGATGGATCAATAAAATAAAATAATATTACAACTGTAGAAACAATAAGTGAAAATTTTATACCGTAATTAGAATTTTTCTCGTAACTCTCTTTAGCGGCATCAAAGTAAATAACTTTTATTATTCGTAAATAATAAAATGCTGCAATCACAGCAGATAACAATCCAACAACAGCAAGATAGTAAATTTTTTGCTGAATGATGGCTAAGAAGATATAAAATTTAGCAAAAAATCCCGCAAGCGGAGGAATCCCTGCTAAAGAAAATGTTAATATTGTTAAACAAATTGCGATAAGCGGATGGTGTTTTGAAAGTCCTGATAGATCAGAAATATTTTCAAAATAAACTCCATTTCGATTTAAAGACATAATGCAAGCAAACACTCCAATATTCATAAACACATAAATAACCAAATAAACTAATACAGCGCTTAATGACTGAGGTGTTGCTATAGCAAGACCTGCAAGAATAAAGCCAACATGACCAATTGAGCTATAAGCCATCAGTCGTTTTAAATTGCTTTGTCCTATTGCAGCAACAGCACCTAGGAACATAGATGTAATAGATAGAACTATAACAATTGTTCTCCATTCACTTATGAAGTTTGCGTAAGGAACGTTTAAAAATTTTATTAGAGCTGCAATGGCTGCAACTTTTGGTGCCATAGCAAAGAATGTTGTTACGGATGTAGGTGATCCTTCATAAACGTCTGGAGCCCACATATGAAATGGTACTGCTGATATTTTAAATGCAATTCCGCAAAGAATAAAAACTAAACCAAATTTTAAAGCTCCACTCTGTTCAGTTGCAACTTTGGCTATTTCTGAATAATCAACTGAACCTGTAAATCCGTAAACTAAAGAACATCCATATAATAAGAGACCTGATGATAAAGAGCCTAAAACAAAGTATTTTAAGCCAGCTTCTGAAGATTTAAGAGACTTAGTATTAATGGCTGCAAGCACATAAAGACATAAAGATTGAAGCTCTAATCCCAAATAAAAAACAATTAAGTTATTAGCACTAATCATTACAAACATTCCAAGAGTAGACAGCAAAATAATGATTGGATACTCAAATTTAGCAATCTTTAGTCTTTCAAGATAAGTATTTGAAATTAACATCGTAAATAAAACTGAAATCAAAACTAAAATCTTCATAAAATTTGATAACGGATCAATCGTGTAACTGTTGCCAAATAAAGTGACAGATGACGTAAAATTAAAATAAATAACTAAAATTAAAGCGGCTAACAATATAACGATAACATAATTTATTATTTTATTTAAAGTTTTAGAAAAAACTCCAGCAATTAATAAAGAGAATGAACTTAATAATATAAATACTTCTGGAATAATATTTTTCATTTTATAACTCCCATATTTTTAACAACTAAATCTACTGAGGATGAAATTGGTTCTAAAATTAAATTTGGATAAACACCGAATACGATTGTTAAAATCATCAACGTAAACAAAATAACTATTTCAGTTGCATCTAAGTCTAATAATTTTTCACCGTGATTGTTAACTTTAAATTCTCCAAATACAACTCGTTTGCATAACCACAATGAATATGCAGCGGATAATATGACCCCGGTTGCTGCAAGTATGGATACAATATAATTTACTTTAAAAGTTCCAATCAAAGTTAAAAACTCTCCAACAAATCCGCTTGTACCTGGTAGACCCACATTTGCAAGTGATGAGAATACAAATACTAAAGCAAATTTTGGCATAATATTTACAATACCCGAATAGTCTTCAATTAATCTACTGTGAACACGATCATACAAAACACCAACACATAAAAATAATGATGAAGAAATTAATCCGTGGCTAATCATTTGGAAAATCGCGCCATCTATTCCCTGTTTAGTAAATGAGAAAATTCCAATTGTTACATAACCCATATGAGCAACAGATGAATAAGCGATTAGTTTTTTCATATCTGTTTGCATCAAAGCTACTAAGGATGCATAAATAATAGCAATAATACTCAGCACGAACACAAAATTTGCAAAGTAGTGAGAAGCGATTGGAAATAATCCAAGTGAAAATCTTATAAATCCATAACCTGAAATTTTAAGTAATATTGCAGCAAGGATTACCGATCCTGGCGTTGGTGCTTCAACGTGCGCATCTGGTAACCATGTATGGAACGGCCACATTGGAAGTTTTACAGCTAGAGAAATAAAAAAACCAAACCACATCCAGTATTGTAAATTTTCAGGAATTTTTGATCCCATTAATTTAACAAGATCTAAAGTATTCATGTTCCAATAGATGGCGATGATCGCAATCAGCATGAAAATTGAACCTAAAAACGTATATAAAAAGAACTTTAAAGCAGAATAAACACGTCTTTCTCCACCCCAAATCCCAATAATTAAAAACATTGGAATTAGCCCACCTTCAAAGAATAAGAAGAATAAGAATAAATCTAAAGCACAAAATACTCCGATCATAAAAGTTTGCATGATCAAGATGGCAATTAAAAATTCTTTAATTCTTTTCTTTAAACTATTAATCGCTGCAAAAATACAAAGTGGAGAAATAAAAGTTGTAAGTAACACTAAGAATATTGAAATTCCATCAACACCCATTTTGTATGACACAAAATTCTTAATCCACTGCGTCTCTTCAACAAATTGAAAACCAGGATTAACTGGATCAAATTTACTCCATAAAAATAATGATACGATAAAATTAATAATTGAGATTAGAATTGAAATATTCTTTGATGAACGCTCAACAACTTCATCGGTGCCTCGTCTTAGTAAAATAAAAATAACTCCAACTAATGGGAAGAAAGTTAAAAAAGATAAAATTGGAAAGTTCATGTTAGATAATAATTAAAAAAGAGACGATTAATACTACACCGATTAAAATTACTGTTGCGTAATGATATAAGTAACCTGATTGAATGCTACTAGCTCTATCAGATAAATTTTTTACAACTTTTGCAACACCATCTGGACCATAAGCATCGATTGTTTTAACATCACCTCTTTGCCATAAGAATGTTCCAATGCCTCTAAAGCTTTTAACAAAAATTGAATCATAAAGTTCATCGAAGTACCATTTCTTAACTAAAAAATTATAAAAGGGTTTATTATTATTAATAAAGCCTTCAACAATATCTTGTCGTTTTAAGAATAAAATAAACGATAAAGGAATTGCAGAAATTACTAGTGTTGGGATTAAGATCAGTAACCATAGTGGTGGATGACCATGAGCTGTTTGTTTTAAGAAAAATATTGCCTTACCCCAAAACTGTGTATTCTCTCCAATAAATATTCCATGAAACACATAACCTGAAAATATTGCCCCAACTGCTAGTAATAATAATGGAATAAGCATTACCGGTCCTGACTCATGAACTTTTTCAAAACTCATTGTGTTATTATATTTTCCGTGGAAAGTTTTAAAAATTAATCTCCATGAATAAATTGAAGTTATAAATGCAGTGGTAAGGCCAATTACAAATGCATAACCTGCAAACAAACTTTTAGAAAAATAAGCAGACTCTATAATTGCATCTTTAGAATAAAATCCTGCAAGCAGTGGAAACCCCGTTAAAGCGAGTGTTCCGATTAACATCAGAGCATAAGTCAGTGGAATTTTTTTCCAAACTCCGCCCATCTTTTCTATATTTTGTTCATCATGAAATGCGTGAATTACTGAACCTGCCCCTAAGAATAAAAGAGCTTTAAAGAAAGCGTGTGTAAATAAGTGAAATATAGCAACGTTATAAGCGCCCATTCCAGCTGCAAAAAACATATAACCAAGCTGACTACATGTAGAGTAAGCAATAATTCTCTTTATATCTGTTTGTACGATTGCAATTGAGGCTGCAAAGATTGCAGTTGTTGCACCAACAAAAGCTACTAAGTTTAAAGCATATTGTGAATACTCAAACAAAGGTGAACATCTTGCAACTAAGAACACTCCTGCTGTAACCATGGTTGCAGCGTGAATTAACGCTGATACTGGTGTTGGTCCTTCCATGGCATCAGGAAGCCAAGTATGAAGAAAAATTTGAGCGGACTTACCCATTGCCCCAATAAATAAGAATACGCAAATCGTTGTAATTAAATTGTATTCACCACCAAAGATCTTAATTGAATTTTTAGACTGATCAGCTGCTTGTGAAAAAACTTCACTAAAATTTAAAGTTCCAAAAGTTTTAAAAATTAAAAACATTGCAATTAACAAACCAAGATCCCCTACTCTGTTCACGATAAAAGCCTTCATGGACGCATTGTTTGCAGTTTCTTTTTTAAACCAGAAACCAATTAATAAGTAAGATGCAAGCCCAACTCCTTCCCAACCAAAGAATAATTGTAAAAAGTTATCAGCCGTAATTAGCGATAACATCATAAATGTGAAAAGAGAAAGATAAGACATGAATCTTGGTTTATGAGGATCGTGGCTCATATAACCAATTGAATAAATATGTACTAAAGCTGAAACTGAATTTACGACAACAAGCATTACTGCTGTAAGAGAATCTACATAAATAGACCAATTCAATTTTAATGATCCAGATGTAATCCAATTAAAAATTGGATACTCATAAACTTTTCCAGTTTTAATAGTTTCAAGTAAAATAATCGAAGAAAGAATAGCTCCAGTTACAATAAATGCAGATGTTATAATCTGGCAAGTTCTATCGCCAATCCTTTTATAAAAGAAAGCTGAAATAAAAGAACCAAGTAAAGGTAAAAATAATATTAAATAAAGCATTTAACCTTTCATCGAATTGATGTCTTCAACTTGAATAGATCCTCTGTTTCGGAAAAACACCACAAGTATGGCAAGACCAATTGCAGCTTCAGCTGCTGCTACAGTTAATATAAAGAGAGCAAAAATCTGGCCTGTTATATTTTGTAAATAGACTGAAAAAGCTACAAGATTAACGTTCACTGAAAGCAAAATTAATTCAATAGACATTAAAATGACAATTACATTTTTACGATTAACAAAAATTCCAAATACGCCTAATGTAAAAATGATTGCAGATAAAAAAAGATAGTGAACTAAAGTAATTTCAATCATTAACTTTTACTCCTTTATTACTTTCAACATCCACAAGCACAATTGAGTCTTCTCTCTCACGAGATGACTGCTTTAAAATATCTTGTCTCTTAACATTATCTCTGCGTCTAAAAGTGAGTAAAATAGCGCCTATCATAGCAACTAACAGGACTATTCCTGAAAGTTGGAATGGTAAAAAAAAATCGGTGTAAATTAATTTTCCAATTTGCTCAGTGTTAGTCTCATTTGCATTATATGAAATTTTTGCAGTCTTAATAAATTCAGGTCTGTATTGCCAACTACCAATAATCAGCACCAATTCTAGAAGAATTACAACACCTATAAAAAAACCAAATGGCAAATATTGTAAAAAACTTTGTTTTATTTTTATAAAGTTACCCTCAAGCATCATTACAACAAATAAAAATAACACCGCGACTGCGCCAACATAAACTATAAGTAAAATCATCCCAACAAACTCTGCTCCAATCATAATGAATAAAGCTGAAATACTTACAAAATCTAAAATTAAAAAAAACACAGCATGAACGGTATTTTTAGTAGAAATAACCATTATGCTAGAAAGAATTGTAATTGTTGATAAAAAATAAAAAATTAATGCGTGGGCTGTCATCTAAATGATTTATCTACTCTTATATTATGAGCTAATTCTTTTTCCCATTTATCACCATTCTCCAAAAGTTTTTCCTTATTGTAATAAAGCTCCTCTCTGGTCTCGGTAGCAAATTCGAAATTAGGTCCTTGAACAATTGCATCAACAGGACAGGACTCTTGACAAAGACCACAATAAATACATTTTAGCATATCAATGTCATATTTAGTCGCTCGTCTTGATCCATCTTCACGTGGTTCTGCTTCAATAGTAATTGCTTGCGCGGGACAAACTGCTTCACATAATTTACATGCTATGCATCTTTCTTCACCATCTGGATATCGTCTTAATGCATGTTCACCCCTAAATCTTGGACTAATAGAACCTTTTTCAAATGGGTAATTAATTGTTGCTCTTTTTTTAAACATATAAAAAAAAGCAAGATACAAACCTTTAACAAATTCAGATAAAAAAATTGTCTTTAATATTCTAGAAAATTTAATTTTCATTTTGGTAATAAGTTAAAAAAATATAAAAATCCTGCCGTTAACACTACCCAAAATAATGAAAATGGTAGAAAAACCTTCCAACCTAATCTCATAAGTTGATCATAGCGATATCGAGGCACAATTGCCTTAACTAGCGCAAATAAAATAAATAATAATAATATTTTAAAAATTAGCCATAACGGAGATGGAATTGCATTTAGTGGATATACATCTATTGGAGATAACCAACCCCCTAAAAACAATATAGAACCAAGAGCACACATTAATAAAATATTTGCATATTCTCCTAACCAAAATAAAGCGTACATCATTCCTGAGTATTCGGTTTGGTACCCTGATACAAGTTCAGCCTCAGCCTCAGGTAAATCAAATGGAGGCCTGTTAGTCTCTGCTAAAGCTGAGATAAAAAAGATCACAAACATTGGAAATAGTGGGATTGCAAACCAGATATTCTTCTGTGCCAAAACAATATCCCTTAAGTTTAACGAACCTGCACATAAAAGTACGTTTATTATAATAAGTCCAATTGAGACCTCGTAAGAAACCATCTGTGCAGCTGATCTTAGGGCGCCCAAGAATGGATATTTAGAGTTTGATGCCCAGCCTGCCATAATAATCCCATACACACCTAGAGAAGACACAGCGAAAATATAGAGAATTCCAACATTTATATCCGCTAGTACTAAAGTTTCACTAAATGGAATAACTGCCCAAGAAATTAATGCCAACGACATGGTTACAATTGGTGCAATAATAAAAATAACTTTATTTGCACGGACAGGAATAATTACTTCTTTAAAAATATATTTTAAAGCATCAGCAAAAGTTTGGAACAAACCAAAAGGTCCGACAACATTAGGTCCTTTTCTAAGCTGAACTGCTCCCCAAACCCTTCGATCGACCCAAACAATCATTGCAACTGCTATTAAAACTGGAACGACAAGAGCTGCAATCTTCAAAAGATCATACAAAACTATATTTAAATATTCTAAAAACATTAATTATCAGTTCCTGTCTTTTGTAAAATTTGTTTAGCTTTTTTACATTCATCCATTGTCTTTGAGGAAGCTGCTATAATATTTGAAAAATAAAAATCAAAATCAGCAATTTTAATGTTGCCGTTTATTGGAGTAACATTTTTAAATATTAGATTGTCGATAGCAGATTTAGGTAATTCATCTACTTCCTTAAATACTGGATACTCTTTAAATAAATTTTCTCTTAAAATTTGATGAGAGTTAATATCAATTGTTTTTTTGAATATATCAGACAACGCTCTAAGTATCTTCCAGTCTTCTTTAGCATTTCCTGGTGGGAAACTTGCCTTGTTAGCATTTTGTACCCTGCCTTCTGTGTTTACATACAAACCTTGCTTTTCTGTATAAGCGGCACCTGGTAAAATCACATCAGCAATTTTACTATTCAATCCACCATGTGTTCCTTGATAGATTATAAATTTATTAATAGGTTTAATTTTAATTTGATCAGCCCCTAAAAGATAAACTACTTTTAAAGTATCATCATTTAAATTGTCTAAAAAATTAGATTTAAGTAAATTTAAATATATTGCTCCAACACTTGATGCGTTTTGATGAAGAATGTTTAAACCATTCCAATCATTATTTAAAAAATTGTTATCTTTTAAAATCTTCTTTATAGTTTCTAAAACATACTCTCCGTTTGGACTCAATCCAGATTCACCAATAATAAATACTGGCTTCTTTGCAGATTTAAGACTGTTATAAATTTTTCCATTTTTTGCTAAAATGTCACCAATTGCTGAAAGTGATGATCCAACATTCTCATGCGGATAAGTAAGATTGCCTACATCACCAATAGAATAAACCTTAGCTTTTCTAGCTAAATAAGCCTTTCTAATTCTAGCATTTAGGATGGTCGCCTCTAATCTTGGATTAGTACCAACTAAAACTACCAAATCAGCTTCTTCTAAACGAGCAATTGATGTGTTGAATAAGTAATTAGCTTTGTGTGACGGGTCGATAAAATAATTTGTCTGTCTAAAATCTATATTATCTGAAGATAAAACATCTTTGAAGAATTTCTTAAACATATACATGCTTTCAACATCAACTAAATCGCCAACTGCTCCAAAAACTTTATCTCCAGTAAAGCCTTTTGTGTTGTCAGTAATAAATTTAAAAGCATCATCCCAACTACAAACTTGAAGTTTACCATCAACTTTAATGAAAGGAGTATCTAATCGATTTTTTAATAATCCATCACAAGCGTAACGTGATTTGTCACTTAGCCACTCTTCATTAATTTCATCATTTATTCTTGGTAAAATTCTTTTTACTTCCCAGCCTTTTGTATCTACTCGAATGTTAGAACCAACCGCATCCATTACATCAATGCTTTCTGTCTTTGTTAATTCCCAAGGCCTTGCTTCAAATGCGTAGGGTTTTGAAGTTAATGCACCAACTGGACAAAGATCAATTACGTTTGCAGATAATTCTGAATCTAAAGTTTTTTCTAAATAAGTTGTAATCTCCATATTCTCACCACGATTAATCGCACCAATTTCTGGCACACCTGCAATCTCTTCTGCAAATCGAACGCAACGTGTACAATGAATACATCTTGTCATAACCGTTTTAATTAACGGTCCCATATATTTTTCTTTTACAGATCTTTTGTTTAGTTCGTATCGAGATTTATCAACTCCATACTTCATTGACTGATCTTGAAGATCACACTCACCACCTTGATCACAGATAGGACAATCTAGAGGGTGATTGATAAGCAAAAACTCCATCACTCCTTGTCTAGCTTTTTTTACCAACTCGGTATTTGTATAAATTACTTGTCCATCTGCCACGGGCATTGCACAAGATGCTACAGGCTTTGGAGATTTTTCCATCTCTACTAAACACATTCTGCAATTACCAGCGATAGATAATCTTTCGTGATAACAAAATCTTGGAATTTCTTTTCCAGCAACTTCGCAAGCTTGCAGTACCGTTGCGCCCTGTGGCACTTCTACTTCAATTCCATCTACTTTAACTTTTGGCATCTATATATTTTTCTTATGTGTTAATCTTTCTTCCATCTCATTTCTAAAGTGTCTTAATAAGCCTTGAACTGGCCAAGAAGATCCTTCACCGAATGCGCAAATCGTGTGACCTTCGATTTGTTTAGTCACATCCATTAACATGTCTAATTCAGCAACCTCAGCATCTCCTTTTGCAATTCGCTCTAACATTCTCCACATCCAACCAGAGCCTTCTCTGCACGGGGTACATTGCCCGCAGCTTTCATGTTTATAAAATCTCGCAATTCTGGCTATAACTTTAACAATATCTTGTGACTTATCGATTACCACAATTCCAGCAGTGCCAAGGCCACTTTTAGCTTCAACTAAAGAGTCAAAATCCATTTTTATAGTCTCGCAAATACTTTTGCTAAGTAATGGCATTGATGATCCGCCTGGTATGACTGCTTGTAAATTATCCCATCCACCAATTACTCCGCCAGCATGTTTTTCAATTAAATCTTTTAAAGGAATTCCCATTTCTTCTTCAACGTTACATGGATTGTTTACGTTTCCAGAAATACAGAAAATTTTTGTACCCGTATTTTTAGGTCTACCAAATCCTGCAAACCATTTTCCACCTCTTCTTAAAATTGTTGGCACCACCGCAATCGTTTCAACATTGTTTACAATAGTTGGACATCCATAAAGACCTATTAAAGCTGGGAATGGTGGTTTTAATCTTGGCTGACCTTTATTTCCTTCTAAGCTTTCAAGTAATGCAGTTTCTTCTCCACAAATATAAGCACCTGCACCAAGATGAATATGAATATCTAAATCAAAACCAGTACCGCAAGCATTTTTGCCAAGCAAACCTTCTTTATAAGCTTCATCAATTGCTTCTTGTAAAATTTTACTTTCTTGAAGGTACTCACCGCGAATGTAAATGTAACAAGCGTTGGCATTCACAGCGTAAGATGCAATTAAACAACCCTCGATTAATTTTTGTGGTTCAAATCTTAAAATATCTCTATCTTTACAAGTTCCAGGTTCTGACTCATCGGCGTTAATAACTAAGTAATGAGGTCGACCAGGCTTTACTTCTTTTGGAGCAAAGGACCATTTCATACCCGTTGGAAATCCAGCCCCACCACGCCCACGAAGTTCGGAAAGTTTTACTTCGTTAATGATCCAATCTTTTCCTTTTGCAATAATTTCTTTTGTATCTTTCCAATCACCACGAGCTTTTGCAGATTTAATATCTCGCCCAGAGTCTCCGTATAAATTTGTAAATATTCTATCTTTATCCTGTAGCATTTAATTTTTTACCAATGTTAATCGTTTGTTTGGTTCAAAACCTACTCGGCCCTTTTGTGATCCGGGTTTTGGTAATTTATCACTTTTAAATCCTTCAAAAATTTTAGTCGCTGTTTCTTCAGTTAGATCTTCATAAAAATCATCATTAATTTGCATCATTGGGGCACTTACGCATGCACCTAAACATTCAACTTCGATCCAAGATGCTTTTTGATCATCGCTTAGTTTTCCTTCTTTTTCTGAAATATGTTTTTTACAAAGGTTAACAATTTTGCCAGATCCTCTGATCATGCATGGAGATGTTGTGCAAACTTGCACAAAGTATTTTCCAACCGGCGCTAAATTGTACATCGTGTAGAAAGTTGCAACTTCGTAAATTTTTATGTACGGAACTTCTAAAATCTCACCTATTTTTTTAATCGCTGCATTTGGTATCCAATTATCATGCTGTCTTTGTGCTAGATCTAAAAGTGGCATTACTGCACTCTTTTTTCGCTCCGGGGGATATTTTTTTAAAATTTCCTGAATTCGTTTTAGATTAACTTCATTAAACTCAAATGTAGTCGGTTGATCTTTTGCAACGTGCTTTCCACTCATCGATCAATCTCCCCAAACACAATGTCCATTGAACCAAGTACAGCAGGAACGTCTGCTAACATATGACCTTTCACCACATAATCCATTGCTTGTAAGTGCGCAAAACCTGGTGCTTTGATTTTGCAACGATAAGGTTTGTTAGACCCATCTGCAATTAAATAAACTCCAAACTCTCCCTTTGGTGCTTCAACGCATGCATACACTTCTCCTTTTGGAACGTGATAACCTTCTGTAAATAATTTAAAGTGATGAATTAAAGCTTCCATAGATTTTTTCATTGCTGCTCTTGATGGTGGCGATACTTTTCCATCAGTTGTCATTACTGGTCCTTCTGGAAGATTATTTAAAGCATCAATTATAATTTTAGTACTCTCTCGCATCTCTTCAATTCTACAAAGGTAACGATCATAGCAATCACCATTTTTTCCGACAGGAATTTTAAATTTAAATTGCTCGTAAACTTCGTAAGGTTGTGCTCGTCGTAGATCCCAAGCAATTCCAGATCCTCTTAGCATTACTCCAGAAAAACCATGGGCCACTGCATCTTGCGGACTTACAATTCCAATATCTACATTTCTCTGTTTAAAGATTCTATTGTCAGTAAGTAAATTTTCTAAATCATTTATTACTTTTGGAAAATTTTTACAAAAATCTAATATATCTTCCTTAAGTCCAACAGGTAAATCCTGATGAACACCGCCGGGTCTGAAATAATTTGCATGCAAACGTGATCCTGAAACTCTTTCATAAAATACCATTAATTTTTCTCTCTCTTCAAATCCCCAAAGAGAAGGAGTTAAAGCGCCAACATCCAGTGCTTGTGTTGTGATATTTAAAATGTGACTTAAAATTCTTCCAATCTCACAAAAAATAACACGAATATAACTTGCACGTAATGGAACTTTTATTTCTAATAATTTTTCAATAGCAAGAGCAAATGCGTGTTCTTGATTCATTGGCGCGACATAATCTAATCTGTCAAAATAAGGAACTGCTTGAGTATAAGTTTTATTCTCAATCAATTTTTCTGTACCCCTATGTAATAGTCCAATGTGTGGATCAGCCCTTTCAATAACCTCTCCGTCAAGCTCTAGTATTAATCTTAAAACTCCATGCGCAGCAGGATGCTGAGGTCCAAAGTTTAAATTCATTGTTTTTGTTTCTTTTGCCATTATCTTTTGTCTTGTTCCTTTTTAATGTATTTGGTTCCTTCCCAAGGGCTCTCAAAATCAAAATCCCTATAAGCCTGAGGTAAATTCACTTTTTCATAGACTACTTTTTTAAGCTCATCGTCGTAGCGAACCTCTGTATGGCCAGATAATGGAAAATCTTTTCTAAGTGGGTAACCCTCAAACTCATAATCTGTTAAAATTCGTCTAAGATCTGGGTGATTAGTAAATTTAATTCCGTACATATCAAAGGCTTCTCTTTCAAACCAATTAGCTACTGGAAAAATAGGCACTACACTTGGCAGTGCTTCATCTAATTTTACAGAAGTCTTAACTGTAATTCGGTTATTAAACTCATGACTTAGTAATAAATAAATAACATCAAATCTGTTAACTCGTTTTGGATAATCAACTCCTAAAATATCAATGAGCTGTCTAAATCTTAAATTTTTATTATCTCGTAAATAAACTAATAAAGCTGGTAACTCTTCAGTAGACACTTCTAGAACTGGCTCAGAAAAATTTTCAGTAATATTTAAAGACTTAAATTCATTTTTTATATTTAGATCCAGATTTACTTTTTGCATAATTATCTCTCGATAGTTCCTTCTCTTCTAATCTTTTTTTGCAATTGTAATATTCCATACAACAATGCTTCAGCAGACGGAGGGCATCCAGGGACGTAAACATCAACAGGAACAATACGGTCGCAACCTCTCACAACGGCGTAAGAATAGTGATAGTAGCCACCCCCATTAGCGCAGCTTCCCATTGAAATAACATAACGTGGTTCTGGCATCTGATCGTAAACTTTACGAAGAGCTGGAGCCATTTTATTTGTTAAAGTTCCCGCAACGATCATGACATCAGATTGTCTTGGCGATGCTCGAGGGGCCGCTCCAAATCTTTCAAGATCATATCGAGGCATAGATGTTTGCATCATTTCAACTGCACAACATGCAAGACCGAATGTCATCCAGTGCAATGAGCCTGTTCTTGCCCAATTAATTAAATTTTCACTTGAAGTGGTAATAAAACCTTTTTCAGTAAACTCTTTTGCGAGCTCTTTAAATTCTTCTGGAACTTGATCTAATTTATTTTCTATCATTCCCAATCCAAAGCTCCTTTTTTCCATTCATAAATAAATCCAACTGTTAACGTGCCAAGAAAAAGCATCATTGACCAAAAACCTAAGGCCCCTATCTTACCTAGTGTAATTGCCCAGGGAAAAAGGAAAGCCACTTCAAGGTCAAAGATAATAAAAAGAATAGAAACTAAATAAAAACGCACATCAAACTTCATTCTGGAGTCACCAAAAGGTTCAAATCCGCACTCATATGCTGATAATTTTTCAGCATCAGGTTTGCTTGGTGCGCAAAGAAAGTTAACAACGATGAAAGCTATTCCAATTCCAATTGCTACGAACAAAAAGATTAAAATAGTTAAGTAATTCTGTAAGTATTCGAAGAACATTGGCCATTCTTATATAATAAGAATAAAAACAACCAAACATTCAATTTGCCACAACTGTGAATAGATTTTTAAGTAAAAATTATTGTTTTTAAAGGGGTTATTAAGAGGAAATTATTTGTACTTTTCGATTTTTTCTTTCAATTCTTTATATTCTTCGCAATTACAAGTTTTTAGAACTTCTAATATTTTTTTAGCCTCTTCAGGTCGTTTAGTTTGAAGATAAAGTTCTCCTAAATACTCATTAGCACCAGCATGTTTTGGGTTAATTTTAAGAGCTGCTAGGTAAAATTTTTCGGCTTTGTCGTATTGTTTTAAATTTCTTAATGAATAAGCGTAGTCATTTAAAATATCAGGGTTACTAGAGTTTTTACTATCTTTTAATAGCTCCTCTAACATTACAACTGCTTTATCAAACTTCTTACTTTTAACTAAAGTTTTTGCTTCAGCATAAGTTGGATTTGTTTTTTTTATAACTTCTGGAGGAGGACCAGAATCTGCTGCTCTCACATTAACAGTATTGAAAGAAAATATAAGAAAAAGTGATAGAAATATTGTTTTTATCATAAGAAAAATATGTTCTAATAATAAGAATAAAAATGGTTAAAGCAATCAGAATTACAGAGACCGGCAATGCAAACGTAATGAAGTTTGTAGATGTTGAGCTTAAAAAGCTAGCTCCAAATGAAGTTTTAATTAAAAATAAAGCAATCGGTTTAAATTACATCGACGTTTATCATAGATCTGGAACCTACCCGCTGCCTCTACCAAACGGTATTGGACTTGAAGCTGCTGGAGTAATTGAAGAAATTGGATCTGATGTAAAAGAATTTAAAGTTGGCGATCGTGTTGCTCATGCAGCTGCGCCTCCAGGATCCTATTCAGAAAAACAAGTTTACCCTCAAGAAAAAATAGTAAAAATTCCAGATTATATTTCAGATGAAATTGCATCGTGTATTATGCTTAAAGGAATTACATCTGAATATCTTCTTCATAGAGCTTATAAAGTTAAAAAAGATCAATTTATTTTATATCATGCGGCAGCCGGTGGAGTTGGACAAGTTTTATGTCAGTGGGCAAAATCATTAGGATGCAAAGTTATTGGCACAGTTGGTTCAGAAGAAAAAGTTGCAATTGCTAAAGAAAATGGCTGTGACTTTGTAATTAATTATTCAAAGGAAAGTTTCTCACAAAAAGTTAAAGAAATTACAAATGGCAAAATGTTAGATGTTGTTTACGATGGTGTTGGCGCTAAAACATTTGAAGAATCTATTGAATGTTTAGCAATTCGTGGAACGATGGTTTCTTTTGGTAATGCATCAGGGTTAGTTGAAAAAGTTGATCCTAAAAAACATATCGCACCAAAGGGATTGTTTTTCACACGTCCATCTATTGCTCATTATACAGTTACTAGAGAAGAATTAGTAAACAGTGCAAACACTGTATTTGATGCAATCAAAACAAATAAATTTAAAATTAAAATATTTAAAAAATTTGCACTTAAAGATGCTGTTACAGCGCATGAAGAATTAGAGGCTAGAAAATTAACAGGCCCTGCTGTTTTAATTCCTTAATTAAAATTGTCTGACAATAAAGAAAAAGAAATTATTGAAGTTAAAGAAGTAGAAGCTGAACGAATTAATAATAACGAAACATTTAAACCTAGATTTAAAGCAATACGCCTAAGCCCACTCTTTCTTGTTGGAATATTAATCTACGTAGTTACTGCGTTTTGGGGTTTATTTATTTGCTTTGATGTAGTGAAAGAAGTCTTTGGTCCCATAATTGCTTTTTTAGGATTAATATTTTTTCCATTCATACTTGCTCTTGCTCCTTGGTATGCAGCACTAGCTAATCATGATTTTTATCCATTACTAATTGTTTATGGTGGTGCGCTTTTAGGAACAATGTGTTTTAGAATTGCAATGAGATCTACGTTTAAGCGCTGAAGATGGTGCCCTAATACGGACTTGAACCGCAAACCTACTGATTACAAATCAGTTGCTCTACCAATTGAGCTATTAGGGCATTTAGTAAAAAAGAGATTTTAGTACATAACTTCAAGAATAAAAACAAACATTATTTAATTTTTTTTTGATTTTTGATTTAGGATTAGAACGCAACCAAAAATCAATACGGGTAGACCGATAATTAAATTATTAGTCCATTGCAGACCTTCAAAAATGGTTGAAATAATTAAAGCAATAATTGGCATAATAACACCAATGTACCCTGCTCGAGCTGAACCAATGTTTTCTAGTAATTTTAAATATAAATAAAAAGCAACAACTGAACCGATAATCGATAAATATAAAAATGATAAAATATAAGAAATTGAATTATCAAAAATAATTTCTGCACCTCTAAATTTTGCAACGATGAGAGTAAATAGTGATCCATAAAGCATCCCATAGGCAATAGACTGAATAAATGGAATTTCATCTTTAGAGTTTTTTTGATGAACTAAGTTGCCGGTCGATGCCCAAAATGTTGCAATAAAAGATAAAATAATTCCAATGTGAGTTTTATCTTCTAATTTAAAATTTAATAATTCATTTCCAAAGATGATTAAAATTCCAACAATTCCAAATCCTGCAGCAAATAAAGTTTCTTTTGAGCTTTTAATTTTAAAATAAATTCTCTCTCCCAGTATATTCATTATTAAAATCGTTGAAAAAGCGATGGTCACAATTCCACTAATTAAATATGTATTTGCTAGATAGAAGAATATGTAGTTCAGGGAAAATAAAGTTACCCCTAAAAGTAAAAACGATAAATGTTGGTGAAGATTGAATGACATTTTTTTTTTAGAAAGTATTAAAAAAATAAAGACAATAATACTTGCTATAAAGAAACGGTAAAAAATTGAAATTAACGGATCTACGACCCCAAACTGAAATTTGATTAAATACCAAGTAGGAGACCAGCAAATTAAGGTGCTTATAAAAAGGACTAAATTTCGCATTAATGTAAATTTCTTTTAAATTATTATCTAATTACTTCTAGTTAATTCATTCAATCGACTTAGGGTTCTTTGAAATACTTTTTGTAGTTTTACACTGCTAGTAAGTTGATTAATTGGAACTGTTGCAGTTGCAACTAAGCTTAATTGATTATCATAAATAATATCGATTAAATTTATAAATCGATACTGTTCATTGATTAGTTCATCGGTGAAATTTGGAATATTTTCAATGAAGAAGATTTTGGTAATTTTGCAAATCTCAATGTAATCTTCTGAGCCATAGGTTTGAAAGCACAAATCTTTAAAATTAAACTTTGCAATTCCTGAGACATAATTATCAATAATTAATTTTCTCCCCTTTATTTCTATTTCTTTTGTTGCAAATTGTTTGCCGCTTAAGACGTTGAACAATACTTGGTTAAAGTTTTTTTTGGTTTGTGGGTCCTTAACAATGAAAAACCTATTTTGTTTATTTAAATAAAGTTCTCGGTAATCTTTTCCTGAGTTTAATGAGTAAACCAAAGTGTTAGCTTTGATGTTTTCGATATAGGGAAGAAATTGATCACGTTGTAATCCGCCTAGATATAAATCGTCAGGTTTAGCGTTAGAGGTAGTAATTATGAAAATATTATTAGAGAAGAATTGTTCTAATAACTTTCCAAGGATCATTGCATCTGCAATGTTGGTTATTTGAAACTCATCAAAGAAAATAACGTCGAAATCTTTTTTAAAAGTTTTAACAATTTTAGATAAGGGATTGCTTTCATTTTTTAACTTGTGAAGCTTATTATGAATATCCACCATGAACTTGTTAAAATGGGTCTTTAATACCCTTGGCTGGTTTAAATATTCTAAAAAGAAATTAACAATCATGGTTTTGCCTGCACCAACGTCGCCGTAAAGATAAAATCCCTTAGGTTTTTTACTTGAAAAAATACCAGTGACAGACTTTAAAAAGGACGGTTTTAATTGCTCCGTTAAAGTGTCTAAAGTTTTAATTAAATCTTCCTGATTAATGTTTTTCTGAAGGCTGTGTTTTTTGGTATATTTTTTAAATGCCTCAGTAATATTTAAGTGGTACATTAGCTTAGTTATTAAAGGATTTTAAATTTTTCACAAATGCATAGATCGTATAATAAAATTCACGTAATTGCGGACTCAAGTCCAAACGCACAGGCTTCAAAAAGATCTATTATTAAAAAGTATAAAAATTATTCAATCAATGATTCGGATGTGTTTATTGTGCTTGGTGGAGATGGTTTTATGCTTGCTTCACTTAAAAAATATCAAAAATACAAAATTCCATTCTATGGAATGAACAAAGGTAACCGTGGATTTCTATTAAACAAATTTGACGATAAAGATTTAATTAACAAAATTAACAAAGCCAATGTTGCAGAACTTCATCCCCTTGAAATGTATGCAAAGAATAAGAATGGTAAAATTAAAACAGCAATTGCCGTTAATGAAGTGTCTGTTTTTAGAGAAACTCGTCAGGCTGCAAAACTTGAAATTAAAGTCGATAACAAAATAAGAATGAAAGAAATAGTTTGCGATGGCACACTTGTTGCAACACCTGCTGGCAGTACAGCTTATAATTTATCAGCACGTGGTCCTGTACTAGATTTAGAATCTAATCTACTTGCAGTGACACCTATATCTCCTTTTAAACCTAGGGGCTGGAGAGGTGCTACAATTAATAGTAATTCAAAAGTTTCTATTAAAAATTTAGAACCAAAGAAAAGACCTGTCAGTGTTGTTGCTGATAATATTGAGTTTAGAGATGTTTTGAATGTTAATATTTATTTAAATAAAAATAAAACTTTTAAACTTTTGTACGATAAAAAATTTGGTTTAAAAGAGAGAAACTTGGCTGAACAATTTAAATTTTAAAAGATTCTCCGCAGCCACAACGTTCAGTTTCATTTGGATTATTAAAGACAAAAGATGATGAGAATTTATCTTCTTTGTAATCCATCTTAGTTCCAAGCAAATACATAATAGCTTTTGGATCAATGAATACTTCAACTTCATTATCTTTAACCACTTCATCATTTGGAATAGTTTCTTTAAGATAAGTCATCTCATACTCCATCCCAGCACATCCTCCAGATTTTACAGAAACGCGAACGCCTTTTACGCCGCTCTCAGCGTTACTTAGAATTTCTTTAATACGCTTTGCAGCGTTATCTGAAATTGTAATTAATTGTTTTGTCATACGTTCAAAGCTAGTTTTGCAACTTCCGACATTTTACTCTTATCCCACGGCGGATCCCAAACAATTCTCACCACCACTTCATCATAATGTCCTAAACTTTCAACAGCTTTTCTAACATTATTAGGAATGCTTTGAGCTTCAGGGCAATTTGGAGAAGTCAGCGTCATGTCGATTTCGCAATTCTTATCCTTAAGCCTTACATCATAAATAAGACCTAACTCATAAATATCAACGGGTATTTCAGGGTCAAAGATAGTCTTTAATTTATCTTTTATTTCCTCTATTTTTTTTGAATTATCCATTAGTCAATTATTTCTGAATTAATTGGTTTTTTTTCATCATCTAATGCTGCTTTTAAAGTATGCCAAGATAAAGTTGCACATTTTACTCTCATTGGAAACCTTCCAACTCCTGCTAGAGATGAAAATTTAATATGTTCATCTTCAGATAAACCTGCTTTTTTTATTTCTTGTCCTTCTTTAATCATTTTAAAAAATGCATTTAATAATTCACGTGCTTTTATTTCTGTTTTTCCTTTAACAATTTCTGTCATGATAGAAGAGGATGCAACAGATATAGCGCAGCCTGAACCTTCAAATGAAATATCTTTTACTTTTTTGTCAGTATCTAAACTTAAGTAGACGTGAATATTGTCTCCGCATAAAGGATTATGCCCTTCTGCATCATGGTTAAATTTATTACATTTACCAAAGTTTCTAGGTTTTTTACCGTGATCTAATATCAAGTCCTGATAAAGCTCTGTTAAGTCCATTATTTTAATTTAAATATTTTTTTGCACTTCTTAATGCTCTCACATATGGCATCAATATCTTGTTTGTTATTATAAACACCAAAAGACATTCTAAGCGATGACCCAATTTTCATCTTTTTATGAAGAATTTGACAGCAGTGATGTCCTGCTCTTACCGCAATATTATCTTCATCAAAAACCGTTGATGCATCATGAGCATGAACACCTTTAATATTAAATGAAAATACGCTTCCTTTATTTGAAGGGCGGCCGACAAATTCTACATCGTTAAATTTACTAATTTTTTCTAGTGCATAGGACGCTAAACTTTGTTCATGACTTATAATATTTTTAACTTTTATATCTTTAACAAATTTGACTGCCTGTTTAAGAGCAATCACTTCTGCAGAAGCTAAAGAACCAGCTTCAAATTTGCTAACACCCGATGCAAAAGTTATATTTTTAGTATCAACATTTTGAATCATTCCATCTCCACCATTGAATGGCTCGAATTGTTCAATCCATTTATTTTTCATATATAAAATTCCAACACCAGTAGGACCGTAAATTTTATGACTTGAGAATGCATAAAAATCACAATCTAAATCTTTAAGATCTACATGACTGTGAGCAACCGCTTGAGTACCATCAATGCAAACGGGTATCTTTTTAGCTTTAGCAATTGAAATTACTTTTTTAATGTCCGTTGTTAAGCCTGTAACATTGGATATGTGAATAACGCTAATAATTTTTGTCTTATTAGTAATGAGTGAAGTTAATTTATTAACTTCGATTTCTCCATCTTCATTAATTGGAATAAATTTTATATTAACCTTTTTTTTTCTTAAAAAATGCCAAGGAACATAATTAGAATGGTGTTCAGCTTCAGTTAATATTATCTCATCGCCCTCTTTTAAAAGTTTACCAAAACAATGTGCTACTAAGTTTAATGATTCCGTTGAATTTTTAGTAAACACGATTTCACCTTCTGTCCCATTAACAAATTCTTTAATTGTTTCTCTAGTACTTTCAAAATCAGCGGTTGATCTTGCTGCAAGACCATAAACAGCTCTACCGGTATTTGCGTAATGATTTTTATAAAAGTTCTCCAATGCATCAATAACTTGAATGGGTTTTTGTGCAGAGTTTGCAGTATCAAAATAAATTAACTTTTTATTTGATTTAAAGATTGGAAATTGACTTTTAATATCTTTTAAATTCATGACAACATATCTTCTGTTTTTTTAAGGAAATAATTCTTAAAATTTTCATCTGAAATTTTTTCAACTACTTCAGATAAGAAACCTTGAACGATTAATCTTTTAGCTTGGTTTTCAGGAATTCCTCTTGCCATTAAATAAAATAACTCATCTTTATTTAGTGATGTAGATGATGAACCATGACTACATTTTACATCATCTGCATAAATTTCAAGTTCGGGCTTTGAATGAAAGGTACACTGATCAGATAATAGGACACTCTTAATTAACTGATAACCATTCGTCTTTTGAGCTATTTGATCTACGAATATTTTACCCTGATAAACCCCTTTAGCAGTTCCATCGATAATACTTTTTGAAAACTGATAGCTCTGTGTATTTTCAGCTAAGTGATTAATTTTAACTTTAATCTCATGATCTTCATTATTTTTTAAGAACTGCGTGTAATATAAATAACATTCAGCCAAAGTCTCATTTAGATTAATCTCAACTTCATCTCTAATAGTTTTAATAATATTTGAAAATATAAAACTTTCATAATTTGCACTTGCTGCAATATTAACTTTTTTAAATCGGTAAATACAATTTTCAGCGTTATTAGAATTGAGAATATAATTTTTAATATGCGAATTTTGTTCAGCATCAATATTTGTATTGATGCTAATAAATGTTTTTTTATTTTCATTAGTAAATTTTTCAAAGATAGAAGCTTTTGAATTTTTATTTATTAAAATGTAATTTTTTTGATGTAATTGCTTTTGATCAATTTTTGAATTGTATTGATGATAAATAATAATTGGTAAATCTAAATTATCTTTAATTTCTAAATAAAAACCCGATGTTGCTAAAGCATTATTTGCTGCAACAAGTGGATTTTTTTTATTGCTAAATAATTTCGATAAATGTTTATTATTTTTTTTATAATACTCATCAATTGTAGTGATGATTAACTTATCCTTATCTTTTCCTTCAAGTTCTGTTTTTTGTACTAACCCGTTTACTATAATAATTTTATTATGCTTAAAATTTTCAAAAACCTTTTCATTAATAGGTTCATTATTAGTTTTATAAATTTCAAGCTGTTTATTATTTTCTAAAAAAAAATTTAATGGGGACTGTTTCCAGTCTTCATTTTTTTTAGTTGGATAACCATGTTTATTAAAAAGATTTAAACTAAGTGCTCTTAATTCGCTTACCTCTTTAATATCAGTAATAGTATTCATGTTGGTTAGATTGCTTTTTGAAATTCTTTGTAACCAATCTTATCAAGCTCTTGCGCAAGTTTAGAACAACCCGTTTTAACAATAGTCCCATTTACCATCACGTGGACAAAATCTGGTTTGATATAATCTAATAATCTTTGGTAGTGAGTAATAATTAAGAAAGATCTATTTGGTGATCTTAAAGCATTCACTCCATCTGCAACAATTTTAAGAGCATCAATATCTAATCCTGAATCTGTTTCATCTAAGATTGCAAGATCTGGTTCTAATAGTGACATTTGTAAAACTTCATTACGTTTTTTTTCTCCGCCAGAAAAACCAACGTTTAAAGCTCTGCCTAATTGCTCGTCTTTAATTCCAAGTTTTTTAGCGTGCTGCTTAACAAGAGATAAGAACTCAACTACATCGACTTCTTTTTGACCTTTTGCTTTTTTAACTGCATTCAAAGACGTTTTTAAAAAGTTATTCATAAATACCCCTGGAATTTCTATTGGGTATTGGAATGCTAAAAATATTCCCTTCTGCGCTCTTGCATCAGCTGGAAGGCCAATGATGTTTTCGTTCTTAAAAATGATCTTTCCATCAACTTCATAACCATCTTTACCGGCTAATACGTATGAAAGTGTGCTTTTACCAGATCCATTGGGTCCCATTATGGCGTGAACTTCACCCTTACCAATCTTAAGATTAAAATCTTCTAAAATTTTTTTATCACCTACGCTTACATTTAATTTTTCAATACTTAACATTAACCAACACTCCCCTCTAAGCTAATGCTTACTAATTTTTGTGCTTCAACGGCAAATTCCATAGGAAGCTGTTGTAGTACTTCTTTACAAAAACCGTTTACGATTAAACTTACGGCCTCTTCTTGGTTTAAACCTCTTTGCTTGCAGTAAAATAATTGCTCTTCACTAATCTTAGATGTTGTTGCTTCATGTTCTGTTGTTGAAGTTGAGTTTTTATTATCAATGTATGGAACTGTATGAGCGCCACATAAATTTCCAACTAGTAATGAGTCACACTGAGTATAATTTTTAGCATTACTTGCTTTTGAATGAATACTTACAAGACCTCTATAAGTATTATCAGCATGCCCTGCTGAAATACCTTTTGAAATAATTCTGCTT
>Ga0209850_1000016_pt1 | contig 27199 bp, 32 predicted proteins | sample GWRWT2_2Sept14_FD_187193 | JGI IMG/M metagenome (GOLD analysis project Ga0209850, IMG submission 187193) | Sand microcosm microbial communities from a hyporheic zone in Columbia River, Washington, USA - GW-RW T2_23-Sept-14 (SPAdes) (version 2) ...
GGCCGCCTTGTATGTCTTACTTCGGGCATCGTCGTTGTGAACCCAACGTCTAAATCCAGTGATATCGAGGTTTGTTTCTCTTTCGGCAATTTCACGGAGCAGTTCAGAAAGTGGTCTTCCTGATTCTAGTTGGGGAAGGATACGGGTGAAGATTATATCGTAGTTGTATTCTCTGGATTCGCGTGCGTCCTTTGCTGACATCATAGGCTGCGTCTGTGCCGATTCAGCATCCGTCATTTCCGATATGATGGTCATATCCGACTTTAACATTTACTACGTCTCTAGTTGGGCAATAATTCGGAGAATGTAAAACTAATAGCATAATAGGGAGGGTTAGTCAACAAGAGCCTTCAAGCAAAACAATACAATGACTGCGAGTATGATACCGACCATCTCGTTCTCCTCGTTACTGCTAATTTCAAAAATGCTGTGCTAGATTTTCCGGTGGTGATACTACAAGTGTGACACTCTATCGAAGAGTCTCCCCCCCCCCCTGTGCGCCGGTCTGGTGGTGGCTGGCCGGGTGTCGCTGGTGTCGCATGGCTGAGCATGGTGCGTGTCTCCTAGTGCAGCGTGGTGCGTGTGGTGCTGTAGTGCATGGTGCTGTAGTGCATGGTGCAGGGTGGTACGCGGTGAGCGCGGTACATAATTCTGGATTTTGGGGATTTTATGATAGTAGTTCGGCCATGCGTCTGTCTGCTTCTTCTTTCTCTAGTCTACTCAGTGTTTCATTAGTCTTAGTCTTAATCGCTTGTTTATCGTTTCTGATTTTATCACGCGCTCTCTTTATCATCTGCTTAACAGATCGATCATTGATTAGTGAGCAAACTGACGCATTAGATGGCTGGTTAGCTGTTTGTTTAGTTGTTTGCTTATTGGCTCGCTTGCTTAATTTTTCCATTCTCATTCTTGATCTGTGCATTGTCTATTCGCTTAGCTGTTTGTTCCTTCATTCTGATACTACCACAGTGTGCACCATTATCAATGGAATATCCCAGAAAGACAAAAAAAAGACAAATGTGCGCACATACCGGTAACGCGAAACCGGAAATACCAGCATTACTGACAATGCGTACAGTGCCAAAATCATGATGAATTCAATGACTTACGTGCATGTTATCGGTACGTGCCAATATCATACAACTGAAAATAATGACACATGTGACAGACAAAAAGTGAACTAAATTATAACAAATTCAATGAGTTACGTGTCCACATGTGACAGATGTGACAGACAAAATCCGAAAAATGTGTTTGTAAAACTTCAATGAATTCAATGAGTTAGATGTTCTCTTGTGACAAAATTCCTTGCGCGCGCGAAAAACCCCATTTTTGGACCTTTTTTCTTGTTCTTTTCCACTTTTGCATCTTTTCCCGCTTTCTGCGTGACTTTGTCACAAATGACCCTCTAAACCATTGATTCTTATATCATTTTAATCAAGTTTTTGTCTGTCACACTCGCGGCATTCTGTCACATGTACCGCTTTTTCTTCGTTCTTCCTTTATATAGCTTGGAATAACCCGCTAAAAATATTTTAATTTATTTTGATTTCGTGCTTACTATTACCGCTAACTAATGTATACTCTATCCATGAGTGACGGATTAGCTCTTACTCAAAACACAACAACCGAGGATATGAAAATGAAAATTCAACACGTACATATCAGCAAGATCAAGAACGGTGATGTAATTCTGCACAACGGTCGCGAAATGACGGTTTCAAGTGAGTACATCAAGAAAGGATTTTCAGGGATTACGATTTTTGGCGATAGTTACAATTGTGGTTACAAACTGGTAACTAAAATTTCATTTGGTGAGGGCAACGCTATCCGCGATGGTTCGGGCGATGGTTACGCTAATCGTTATGGGTCAGGCGATGGCGACGCTATCCGCGATGGATCAGGGAAAGGCTCGGCATATCGTAAAGGCTCAGGGAAAGGCTCGGCGTATCGTTTTGGCTCAGGCGAAGGCTCAGCTTATCGTGACGGTATCGAAATTGATGAGGATTATCAAAAATGAAAAACTACACAGTCAATGAGGTTCTAAAAATTGCAGAATATGACGCAGAATCGTGGGTCTATTTTGTGGAGGCAGACGGCGAAGACATTACGATTACGTCACGCGAAGGAGACGGTGATTACAATTACGGTATGCGCGGTGATAAAGACGGGTCGATCACCCTTGATGGTCCGGGAAACGGTTCAGTCTATCGCAAAGGCCATGGGAATGGGCACGCTTGGCGTTTTGGTACTGGCAACGGATCGGCTTATCGTTTCGGTTCGGGCGATGGTTCGGCCTTTCGTACTGGCGTAGGTGAGGGGTCGGCGTATCGTTTTGATTCTGGTGGCGGTACGGCATTCCGAGATAATCTAGGAGCTGGATCTGCGTTTCGTGATGGAATTGAGATTAGTAAGAGGAGGATGTTACAAAATGAAAATCCAATCGCTTAGTCAGCTCCAGGAGTTATCCATAAGTAACCGTAGCGCCCAGTGCAGGCAGTGTAGGGAACGATGGTTTGAGGGAAGCGGTGAGTACTTGCGCATTAGACAGTTTGGTTTATGTGCAAAGTGCGTAGCAGATACGACAAATAATTCCACAATTATTACAGAGAAGGAGTAACACATGGGTACAGACGATGAAAGTTTTAGTCAGCAAAAATTCTGGGTAGTGATCGGCGTGATTATATTCGCAGAGCAATTTATAAACTATTTTTTAAACTGAGGTGCACATGCAAACAAGTGAAAAGATCAAAGAGTCAAACCGGAAAAATCAGGAAACGTTCAGAGCCAGCCAACGAGCACTGGGACGTGTCAGGTGGCATGAATGGGTAACTATAGAGGAGAAAGAGGTGCTCAAGAACGTTTTGGCACAAATCAGAGGGGAAGAATAAGATGGAACAAATAGTAAATGAAGACACTAACGACGCAGATTACTGGCGCAAGCTGGCTATAGAGCAGCAAGCTGAAATTAAGCGGCTGTCGCTCTACGCTAAACTTGCTGATGAGTATGGTCTATCTATTTTCTTCGACTGCTTCGTTGATCGCAACGAAGCGCTCGGCGTTTGTGTCGGGCACTGCGACCCGGTACTGGCACTTGATGCAATAGAGAATCTGAAAGCAGCGGCGCATACACGTCAGCGGAGGCCAGCGCATGGTCTATCGGATTTGAAGAAGGCCGAGCAGCGGGAACAGGGGAAGAATAAGATGAACTTTGAAGGGTTTGGTAAAATCGCAAGATGGTCTAGGAATATAACAATAACTGAAAAAATAGATGGGACGAATGCCTGTATTTTTATCGGAGAAAATGGGGAGTTTTTGACAGCGTCGCGGACACGATGGATTACGCCAGCAGATGACAACTATGGGTTTAGTAAATGGGCGCATGAGAACAAGGATGACTTACTTTCGCTTGGTGTAGGGAAACACTTTGGCGAGTGGTGGGGCGAAGGTATCCAGCGGAGGTATGATCAAAACAAAAAACGGTTTAGTCTTTTCAACACATCAAAATGGAGCGCGGTTAGGCCAGAGTGCTGTGATGTAGTGCCTATTATTTACAATGGCGTACTTGACGAAAAAGCAGTAAGTAGTGCTATTGAAATATTACGGACGAATGGCAGTGTAGCTGCACCTGGTTTTATGCGCCCAGAGGGAATAGTGATCTGGCATGAGGCAGCGTGTAAGTATTTCAAGAAAACTCTGGAGAAGGACGAAGAACCTAAAAGCGTGGCAGAACGACACGGCCACACAACTAAACTTTAGATGGAGATATACATGAACTATATGATTGGGCAGCGCGTAATTCTCAACAACGACGAGATTGGGATGGTCGTTAAATCGGAAACAGGAAGGACTCACGGGGTGTGGGTGTTTTCACCGTCGAATGGCTTCGCGTCTGACTACGCGCTTACTTCTGTAAAACCACTGCCCAATGGTCAACTGTGACACATAACTAAACTTTAGAGGGGTAATAAAATGAACGACGTAGATAATGAGGAATTCGAAGATATTAACTTTGATTACGAATGTGAACGTGACGCAATCAACGATGCGGCACCACTGGATATGCCTGCCGAATGTGATAACTGCGGGTGCATTGACTGCATTAGGGTCAGGGGCGGCATTGAGTGCGCAGAGTGTGGAAAGTTTTACAGAATCCAGTAAGGATAGGTGAAATGAAAAAGTATTATGTAATATCGACACTATGGGTTTTGCTTGCGGTGTGTCACACGATAGTGTCAGCGGCTAATTTGTATCATGGAAATACTCTTAATGTGGTTGTCGGGGCGGGCTTCGCTACAGTGTCTTGTATGATGGGTATACACAATATGAATATTATACACTTAGTGAATTTAATGGATTTAGTGGATGAGGATGATCAAAATGGGTGAAAATAATTGTGGAATGTGTGGCTGTAATTTGTTCATTGCTCGCAAAGATGGTGTGGAGTGCCAGGTGTGCGGCAATGTAATCAAAGATGAATTAGCACCTCAAATACTACTGAGTAGTTTAATGGATGCAAAATTTGAACTGCTTAGTTTGGTGAGCACAGTAGAATCGAATCGCATTCGGATGAGGACAGTAAACGAATCATGTGTTATCGCATTCGATTTTTATTACAATGATTTTAATGGAATGCTTGGGATTAAAAACTGTGAACTCTTGGGGGTAGAGCTAAAAAACGACGCTGTAACAACGAGCGCGGACATCGGGCTAATGTGTGTGGTATGGAACAATGAGCACGTATGGAAACCAATTGTCGAGACACTCCACGAAGGCGCATTACTTGGTGACATCGTAATGACGCGTGGGCCTTATAGAGATAACGTCAAAAGTAAATGGGGGCGATCATGAAATTACATAGAGTGGGGTCGAGTAGGAAACCGTACAGAATAGGGCCAATTAAGAAAACCAAAGTTGAATATTTGGTCTATCCTGATTCCCGTAATAGTCCCTATCGTGTCCGATTCAGTAAATATCAGGCAAAGAAACTGGCTAAATCCTTAGGACCAGAGGCAGAGATTACCAAGATGGTTACAGAATTTCGCCCAGATGGATGTATCTGGACTAAATTAACTGAGGTTTGACTGATGGGAGGGTAGATCATGAAATTACCTGTTCTCATTGGTTGCGAAGAGAGCCAAACAATATGTACCGCTTTCAGGACCGCTGGTTTTGAGGCGTACTCATGCGACCTGCAACCAACGCGGGGCGACCCGGCATGGCATTTTCAGTGCGACATTATGGACGTTATACCAATCCGGCAATGGGGGTTAATTATCCTGCATCCTGATTGCACAGCAATGGCAGTTAGCGGGAATCGTTGGTATGGTCGCAATATGTCAATGCACGGTAAGCGCAAGGTGGCGATTGATTGGACTATGCAACTATGGAAATTAGCAAAGCAACACAGTGACAGGGTGGCGCTTGAAAACCCGGTTAGTGTAATTTTCCAGCATCTAAACGCGCCTGTTTGTTATGTACAACCGTGGCAGCATGGCCACGGCGAAACTAAAAAAACGGGTTTTGCCCTGCATAATTTGCCGCCTTTGGTACCGTCAAATATTGTAGAAGGCAGAGAGCAGCGTATATGGAAAATGCCGCCGTCAGCCACACGCAAGCGGGACAGAAGCGAAACCTATCAGGGAATCGCAGACGCAATTGTAAATCAATGGGGATGGTAGTAATTTAACAAATATTCTAAATTAAAACTGGGGGGCTACGGCCCCCTTTTCTTTGCCGAAGGGTTCTTCTTTGGGATAGCATCAAAGATTTCCTTAATTTGCGCTTTTGATTTAATTACGGCAGCGCGATATTCGGCAAATTCACTGGCAAGTCTTGGGTTTATTGCGTAGTTCGCAGTTTTTCCATCGAGTGGGAGTTGTGCCACGTATCCGGCATCACACAAATCGGCCATTATGTACTGCAATGTCATGTCGATGTCTTTGTTGTCCATGTTTTCGGTCTGTCGTCTGCTCGATCTTTTTATGTCAGCAATTCGGATTGTGTCACGTATCCCGGAATTCTGCACAATGTGGTCAATCGTCCACCGCGCCAAAGTTGACTCTGTTGAAGCTACATCATTGAAAGCGTACTTCATCGACGGGATAAAAAACCTCATCATGCAGTCAACAGCCTGCTGCATTGTTTCACCAGGCATAGCCATTATGGAAGGTGCCTGAATAATGTGAAACACGAGTGCCAAACGTAGACACGTTCCTTCTGATTTACCCAGTGCTGTCATGTAATGCTTGGATGATTTCGTTATTATTTCCGCGCGTCTTAATTCAAGATACCATTTGCAAAAGGTTCGGAATATTTCTCTCGCTGCCGGTGACAAACTGTACTCAACTTGAGGAAGGTTAAAAATTGATCTAATGAGTTTCTCATATTCGCCTTTTCTTGTCATAAACGAGGGCGTGTCATCTTGCCAAAGTGTGGTTTTTTCTCTGTCTATGGTTACTGGCAGGAATCGCTGCATCAGGCCATCGGCGCTACCTTGTTCAATGTGCCGTTTGAAAACATCTGGTTGGATATTGCCGTATATTACTACAGCAAGGTTTTCCGCACTGATTGTTCCAGTTGTCACCCTATCCATTGTGTAACTGCCGGTCTCATACCCCTGAATCCAACATCCCCTATCTTCTCCCGACTGTGGACTGTTGATGCGCTTTAGCCAGTTTTCCATTTCGTCGAGCAACAGTAAAAACCCGCGTGGTCTACCATCAGCCAAGTGGATTACCTTCTGGCTCGTTGCATCGTTGATGATTAGTCTCAGTTGTTTTGGTTCTGGTGGTAACTCAGATACAAAGGGTGGCGGCGAGTTGGACAGTTCCATTTCAGCCGAACCATAGAATTGCTGGAAGGCTTTCATCTGGGATACGTGCTTGGCCTCGTGGCCTTTCCATATGAGTGCTTCAGCCCTATACCGTGGAAAATCCTCTTCTTGAATGTCATATAAAATACTGTGCAGTGGCTTACTGCCTGGTGATTTTTTGTCAGACGATAGGCCGATTGTCATTAGCCACAAAATTGGCGGCACCGTCCAAGACTCGGTAACTCTTAACTTGGTTCTGCTATCCACTGCCGCACATACGGAAGATAATGCGGCAAGCAATGGAACAACTGGGTCACTTCCAACCATTGTTGCTACTTCAAGCGCCCGCGCTGCAATAATCTCGGGGAATAATGATAAATCGCACACGGGTTGAGCTGGTGCAGTTTGGAAATTTCCAAGGAATGTCGCTGGACAAGCTATGCTCTTAATGTTGCCGAATAACTTTGATGCGTCTGTTGCCACCCACCCGTTCTCACGAGCGTAATAAAATAGGGTGTCTATCCTGATTCCCCTATTCGTCATCGACTTGAACGATCTCCACACCGTGCGGATATCTCGCTCGCCTTTGTACTTATCTTTGGACTTAGCTGACCAAGTGTTGAATAACATCAGTGCCGCGTCATTGTCACCAATCACTTCCCCCGCGTGATGCAGTGCCATCCCCACATGAACCCACTCTGCCCGCGATATGCTCGGATCAATGAACTCCAGCGCACTACGAATAGTCTCCAGCTCAATCAGCTTCGGATCGCTTGGTGGCAATTCATCATCCGTGTGACTGATCAGCGAGTGCCATAGCTCAACAAGTGCTTGTGGCATTGTTGGCAGATTGTCAAACCTCCCATTTCCTCCCCATTCATAACTACGGTTGGTATCTGGATGGATTGAAGGCGGCAATACATCTTGTACAGTAAGACCACCGGCTGTGGCGCACCTGAAGTCAATGAAGTTGTACTTGGTGCCATCTGGGGCGGTAGCGATTAGTTTCTTCGACACCATGGGAAGGCCAAATGGCAGGCTATATAATAGTTTAGTGCGGCCTTCTCGCCCTGATTCGATCCTGACTGCATCTGGTGCGCCAAGAAGCGCGTTTAGGTCAATCCCATGGGAAGCCAAGTACGCAGTAGCATCATCCAGTGCGTCAATGTCTATGGCTGCTGTACCACTATAGGCGTGAGCAAGTCCGATGTTCCACCCTTCTGGAATTCGACCTGAATCAGTTATGCAGTTTCCAGACTCATTCCATCCTTTAGTTGATGGGCCTTTTTGACCAGGCGGGATTGGAACAAGGTGCCAACCTAAAGAAGTGTACGAGTCAAAGAGGGCGACTGGTTCATTGTTTGCGGCGAGTAGCATCGTACATACCTTTTTATTTGAGTAGAGGGTTGACAATATAGATCATCCCGTTCTACAATTCAATAACATTTGTGAAACGTGAGGTAAATACAATGAAGATTCGACATGATCGCTTCCTCGGTACGAGGGTTACAGAGGATACATATGACCTATTTGTACAGAAGGTGATGCGGCTGCCAGTAGATCGTTCACAAGTGTTACGCGAATTAATAGAATCATTCGTCGAAGACCGGGTGATAATCGTACCATCAAACAAGAGGATATTAAAATGAGCATCGAAGACAGCCTTTCAAGAATTGCCACAGCATTGGAACAACTGGTGAGTAAACAAAGTACACCACCCCCCGTTGCTACAAAAAAGAAAGGGAATGATATCTGCGATAAACCAGTTGTTGCATCTGCCGTACCAGAGGTCGCGCCTGTTATAAAACCCGAACCCACCATGATGATAGATGTGCCTACTGTAGTCGAAAGCGTACCTACTGTAGCCCCGCTCCCATTTTCAGACAAGGCAGGATTGACCGCATACATCATGGCCGCTTACAAAAAACTCGGGCCAATCAGCGGTTCGAAAATAGAAGGCATCATACAGTCGCTAGGCTTTAACCGGGTAAGTGATGTTACGCCAGACAACTTCTTCAATGTGTATAATAAAGTGGAAGAGCTGATTGCTCAGTCAGGGGACAAGTAATGACAGAAAATACTCACTCTGAGATGTCGCCAAGTGGTTTTGAGAGACTGATGACATGCCCGGCATCATACAAGGCCAACAAGAAATATAGAGAGATTAAGTGTGTCAGTAATCCGGCCAGCATTGATGGAACGCACTCCCATACGTTACTTGCATATTGCGGAAAGGAGAGGATTCATCCAACAAGTACATTGGGTATGACATTTGAGGACCACGAAGGGACTTTTACTGTTGCTGTCGATAGAGCGGAGCGGGTCGCCGTAGCGTTTGATTACATTGCCTCCCGTGTTGCGGAACTTGGCGAGGATCAAACGGAGGTGGAGCACGAGGTCAAGATGGATAGCGACTCAGTATTTGGTCGTGGTGACATGGGTGGTACGGCAGACGTTATTATCTTATCGAAGGATACGATGGAGGTAATTGATTATAAGGATGGTAGGGAAAAAGTTGATGTGGAGTGTGCCCAGTTGTACATTTATGGGCTACTGGCGATGCGAAATTATTTCTATCGTACCCATAATCCTTATCCTTTTGTAAATACTGTCAGGCTTACCATAGTACAACCAAGGTTGGGAACCACGGATGGGCCATCCAGTGGTATATCATCTATAGATATTCCACTAGGTGAGTTGTGGGAAAGACGCAATCTGTACATAGCTGCGGCAGCGGCGTGTGAGGAGGACGATGCGCCTTATGTACCGTCGGACTTGTGCAAATATTGCCCCAGTGCCACAAATAGTAGTTGTACTGCGTTTGCAAACCATGTGTTTGGTAAGGTGAATATTTTATTCTCTGCAACGGATATTACAGATCAGGCTGCGAAGAAGGATGCGTCATCCCTGACAAACGATCAATTGCGGGAAATAATACTGGCTGGCCCCTTATTGAGATCATTGATTGCGGATGCGGAAAAGGAAGAAGTAAGACGCTTGGCCAGCGGGCAGGTAATCGAAGGACGAAAGCTGGTTCACGGCAAAGGGTCAAGGGATTGGAAATACGAAGAAGATGAGATGGCAACCAAGTTGAAAAAATTCGGTATCCCAAAAACTCAAATTTATAAGCAAACGCTGTTATCACCAGCGCAGGCTGAAGGAATTTCATGGAAGAAAGCAGACGGTAGTGTTTCAAGACTGTCCAAGAAGCAGATAGACATGTTGCGAAATGACTATGTGATCTGGTCACCAGGGAAGATCATCGCTGTAGATAGTGATGATAAGAGAGAAGAAGTGGGTAGTAGGTCATGTGAGGCGCTGTTCAATAGTGTCGACCCACTTCCGGAATGGCTGTAATGAGTAATTAAAAAACAAGTACCTTAATTTGAAAAATGGAGAATTTAGTAATGAGCGACAATACTGTTGTATACCTACCAAACGTCCGATTGTCTTTCCCTAGGCTAGTTGAACCCAAGGCTTCTGGAAAAAACCCTAAACCTGACGCAGTAAAGAAATATTCCGCAGATTTCATACTGGATCCTGTAGAAGACGCAAAGACCATTGCCAACTTCATGAAGGCGGTGAACGATGTGGCAGTCGCTAAATGGAAAGAGCTTGCCCCGGAAGTGATGAAGATGATTAACGCCGACCGCAAGCAACGAAACTACGGCAATGGTTCTGAAAAAATAAGCTCAAGTACGTTCAAGGTGTATGACGGATATGAGGGCAAATTCTTCATCGTGGCAAACAGTATCCGCCAGCCGCAAATGATACAGTCTGACGGGACACCTATTTCTACCATGGATGACATATACCAAAGTCTTACCAAAAAGCCGCACAGTGGCCAACAGCCACAATTGATGCAGGCCGACGGAACACCTATTTCTACCATGGAGGGCCGATACCAAAGTCTTGCCAAAAAGATGTATGGTGGGTGCAGGATGAATGTTGCAGTGCAACCATGGGCGCAAGATAACTCTGGGGAAAGAGGGGGAAAGGGAATACGCTGCGACTTATTAGCGATTCAGTTTTGTGCTGACGATGTGCCATTTGGTGAAATTGCTCCAGATGTGTCTGGTGCCTTTGGTAAAGTTGCATCTACCAATAAATCAGAGTTTAGTGAAATGTTCGATGGACCAAGTTTCATCTAAGTTATCTAACAGGCCGGTTAAGTAAAGTTTCCGGCCTGTTCCTTTCCTTACTCGATACAGTGGTAAACACAATGTCAATTATCTGGGATATCGAAACCTTCCCCAACTGTTTCACGTTGGCGGCGGAGCACTCCTGCGCACCATTTAAGTGGATGTTTGAAATTAGTGAATTCCGAGATGATACATCCGACCTTTTCCAATGGTGTGAGTGGTTGGCAAAGAACGATTACTCAATGGTCGGATTTAATAACATAGGGTTTGATTATATAGTCCTGCACGCGATATTGAGTAACCGTGGAATGCCACCTGGTGATATATACAGGCTTGCCATGGCCATAATTGAAGCTGATGACAATGAGAAATTTAAGTTCATTATTTACCCTGATGCCAGATACATAAAACAAATTGACCTCATGCGTGTACATCACATGGACAACAAATCAAGACGCACGAGTCTGAAGAAGTTGGAATTTGCAATGAAGTTGGACAATGTATGCACGATGCCTGTTCCATTTGGTACGCGCCTGACCAAGCCCCAGATTGAGGTACTCAAGCAATATAATGAAAACGACGTCCATGCAACCAAGCAGTTCTACAAAGCGAGCGTGAAAGCACTAGAGTTTCGCAATGAGCTTAGCCAAAAGTACGGAAGAGATTTTTCCAACCACAGCGATGTGGGAATAGGTAAAGACTTCTTTGTGTCAAGATTGGAGGCCGCTGGTATAGCCTGTTACGATTATTCATCTGGACGCAGAGCACCAAAACAAACAATCAGGAAAGAGATTGTGCTGAATGACGCAATCCTTAAATGGATAAAATTCGATCATCCAGAATTCACCAGAATAATCAATTGGCTAAGAGGTCAGGTAGTTACTGAGACAAAAGGGGTGTTCAAGGACTTGACTGCAACAGTTGACGGTCTCACCTATGTCTTCGGGATGGGCGGAATACACGCATCCGTCAACAACAGGATTTATGAATCCGACGCAGATCGTTTAATTGTAGACATCGATGTTGAAGGGTATTACCCGACTACAGGGATTGTTCAGGGGTTCAGGCCAGCCCACTACCCTAAAGAATTTAGTGACATATGGCGCGATATCAAACATCAAAGATCTTTGTACAAAAAGGGCACAGCGGAAAATGGCGTGTATAAGTTGGCAGCTAACGGCGCATTCGGTGACATGAATTCACAATACAGTGTGTTCTATGACACATTGTCCTTCTGTCAAATCACACTCAATGGCCAGATGCTAATGTGCCTGCTTATCGAAAAATTAATCCTCATCGAAGGACTTGAGGTAATTCAGGCCAACACTGACGGCATCACCGTGTACATCAAGCGGGAAGTACTACCGGCATTAAACTACGCAGTATCACAGTGGGAAAAACTAACACATTTGAAAATGGAGAATAACAATTATTCCAAAATGTTCATCAGGGATGTCAATAACTATATTGCGGTGTATGAGGATGGGACAATTAAGCGCAAAGGTGCATATGATTATGCGCCAGGGTGGCACCAGGATCATGGGATGCTTGTTGTGGCAAAGGTCGCAGAGCAGGTACTCCTTCATGGGAAACCAATTCGGGAAACACTGGAAAACTGGCCAGATATCTACGATTTCATGAAGTGCGCAGTAATACCAAAGTCGAGCAGGCTATTCTACAACTACAAGCTACCCGATCAGCGGCAATTGGAGAACACTCAGCGGTACTACGTATCGACCACGGGTGGGAAACTTACCAAGGTCATGCCACCACTTCCCAAGAGACCAGATGCCGAAAGACCTATTGGTATTGTTTCAGACTGGACTGTTTGTCCATGCAATGATATCTCCGATGCAAATCAGCCCATTGACTACGACTACTATGCCCAAGAGGTAGAGAAACTATGTCTATGTCTTGCTTGACCCATCACTCATTGAGGAAGTTATGCTAACAGTTGATAAATTGCGCGGTTACCAGGCCGCCGCTGTAGAGTTTCAGTGTTCTAGGCCAGGGAGCGCACTGTGGTTGGACATGGGACTGGGTAAAACAGTAATTACGTTGACCAGTATCGCTTACCTCATACGAAGTGGACAGTTAAACGCGGTCATCGTTGTCGCTCCAATCCGAGTGGCACGGCTTGTGTGGAGACAAGAAGCGCTGAAGTGGAGCCACACCAGCCACCTGCGATTTTCCATGGTAATGGGGTCAAAAGATCAGCGTGTTCGCGCCCTCTTGCAGCCAGCGGATATCTATTTGATAAATTACGAAAACCTCCGATGGCTCAATGACACAATCAACGTATATTTTCGCAAAAAGGGTAAACCGTTGCCTATTGATGGGATAGCGTTCGATGAGGTGTCACTGTGTAAAAATAGCGGTACTGCGCGAGTCGAATCATTAATGAAGAGCTTTTTCCACTTCAAGTGGAGGACTGGATTAACAGGAACACCTGCTGGAGAAGGGTATAAAGATCTGCATGGCCAATACTTAGTGCTGGATGGTGGCGCCAGGTTAGGTACATCGAAGGTTAAATTTATGACCGATTTTTACAGGAGCGAGGGGTACAATCAAGTACCGTATCCAGATACACCAGACAGAATTAAACGGCTTATTGCAGACATGACCATGGAAATGACTGCTGCCGAACACAACCCTCTGCCTGACTTAATAGTTAATGATATCGAGGTGGATCTCCCTGCAAAAGTCAGGGAAAAGTACGACATGTTGGAGCGTGAGCTATTTGTGAAACTGGATAGCGGTGAGAGTATAGAAGTAATCAACAAAGTTGGCCTTCTTCCAAAGTTGTTCCAGTTCAGCAATGGCGCAGTGTATCTCGCACCAAATGAACCGGCGTATGAAGATATCCATGATGCAAAAATTAAGGCGCTGGAGGATATTATAGAAGAAAGCGCGGGTAGTCCGATACTGTGCGCATATTCGTTCAGAAGTGACGCCGAGCGGATAATGAAGAAGTTTGCACACATTAACCCAATTAACCTAACTTCTTGCAAAACAGAAAGATCGCTACTTGACGCAATGGGTAGGTGGAAAAGTGGAAATTGCAGACTGATGATAGGACATCCTGCATCAATGGGTCATGGAATAGACGGTCTTCAGGATGCCGGGAATATTCTCGTGTGGTTTGGACTAACCTGGTCGCATTCCCAACTTTGCCAGTTCAATGCCCGTTTACGCAGGCAGGGCCAGAATAAGCCAGTGATTTGCCATAGGATAATCTGCCGGGATACAGCAGACTATCTACAGCTCGCAATGCTTACAGACAAAGGTGAGACCCAAGACGACCTAAGAGCAGCACTGAGCAAATATCGAAAAGAAAGGGGCATGTAAACCTATGGCAGTTCGCCGAGGCCGATATCCCATGTTCCCACAATATTGCTTACTGCCACCCTGTACATTCCGGCAGCAAGATCTACGATAAACGCAGTGTTGCCCGTAAGGGTTGTTCTTGAGTTGGCATCTGGAATAATTACCCAGTTGCCGAAACCCGTCTTCATTTGAAGCTGTCCAGCAAACGTTGGCGATGCGCCAGCGGTATTCGCAAGATAAAACGAAAACGGGCCATCCATTCTTACGCCTTCATTTGATGGAACATTTAGTGCGTTATCTGCACTTGTTACCTGTGCTGTAAACATTTCATACCCTCACGAATGGCCGATTGCGGCAGAGTTAATTACGAGCGTGGTAGTTATACTAAGCGAGTCCAGAATCAATGCCGCCTGACTGCCTGCAACACCTACGGTTATCGCATCGCGCACCATTGTACCATCTGCCTTTGTTAACTTTGCGCTTGCTGCGGTGCCTGCCGTAACTCCGGTGCCGGTCTTAGGGAATCCAGAGAATGTCAGCGTGTCTGTTGCCGTGGTTGGCGCACACGTTGCATCGAATGTTATTGTCCCCAGAGCTGTACCAGAGGAATTAACAACTACCAGCTTGCCACTGGTGCCGATTGCTGCAATATAGGCATTCATTTGCCCGGCTTTAAGTTCTGTAGAAAGTGCCATTGGGTAGTGCCTCCGTTATTAAGGGTTCGTTCTGACTACTTGTAGTCGGTATGTTTTAACTATGGAAAAATCCGATGTTTCTATCGAAAGGTACAACCAGTCGCCGACGCTTATACCTAACCCACTGGCTAAATCGACAACGAGTGTACCTGTGCCATCGGTTGTCTCAGTTGTAAAGTTTGCGATAACACTGGTCGCGTTGGATGCAGTTCTTACAGAAACAATCAATCCTGTCAAATTTGTTTTCAGCAGGTCACTGTCAGTATCTCTCAGTTGGAGACTGAATCCTTTTACGATGGCTTCGCCTGTTCCAATGAATGTTCCAGTAACATCGTCGGTCAATAGGAACGTGCCATTGAGAGTAGCGGTGGTTTCTTTAATTACGACAACGAACGTCACGCCTCTAAAATGGTCGGTTGCGCTAAACAACGTGGCGCCAATCGTCGGCGCAACTGTGCCAGATCCGGCGGTGCATTCTGTACGGCACATATAGCCGCTTACGTCGAGGCCGTTACTGGAGCCAGTAGGAATGTCGTAATCCTCGGTAACGGCGGCAAAAGTCGATCCGGTTTGCGAGATAGTGTGCGCACTAAAGTCAGGGTTGTTGGCTGCTCTGGTGCATGTCAGGCCAGTTAAGATATGATCGCCAGACGTAATTCCAATCGCATCTGTTAGCGTATTCGTCCATGCGGTAGAAGCAGGGGCGGCTGACACTTCGCCTGTCGATGCAGTGACGCCCCACGATCCGGTTGCGTTTGAATATCTGAGTATCTGAGCATTTCCGGTATTCAGACCTGCCACGTCTACCGTTATATTCGTGCCGCCTTCTGTGCCAGCAGCGACTTTATAGTAAAATTTATGGGTGACGTTACCTGTACCGTTTGCCTGCACATCCCCGTAACCGCCGCCATGTGCCGGGCTACTAAATAGCGTAAACCCTGCTGGTGTTGATACAGTGTCTCGCCAGAGGGGCGCAGATCCAAATAATTGCGGTTTGTATGACACGCGTATTACCAAAAGATCCCCCGCAGCTACTGTCGCAGGGGCAGGTACTGCCGCTGAGTAATTCGCACCATTCTCGGTGCCGCCAGCATACGGGAATGCGAACAATGTACCGGGTGTTTGTCTTGTTATTGCCATTACCAGTCCACTCCTGCTTTCATGTGCCCAAGACCAACAGGCTTGCCTGCATAGCCTAACGCGTTAGTCCAACGGTAGTCATAAGCCGCTGCGTTTGTGTACGCTGGTACGGTAGCTGTCTCGGTTGAATTTTTATCCGGTTCTTGCATTAAGACTTGATCGTCTGTGACCCCACTGCCGACCTTATTTACAGATTGCCACGCTGCTAGAGTTGTGTAGTTCACCGGGCCGTTATATAAGTGAGTCCTCCACGTTTTTGTTCCGTTCACGTATAGGCAGTGATCACCATATTCAAGGCGGGAAAGGAATGCGCCATTACCCTGGCTGCCCCACTGAAAAGATGACTCCTCACTGATGTTGTTAAAATATCGGACGTGATCGCCGTCAAGGTTTCCGATGTAGCCATTCAATCGAGTGATACAATTATAAACGTCTATGCGGTCAGACTGGGCACTTGCTGGCCCGTCCATATAGATGCCGACAAGGTTGACCTTACCGCCTGTGCCATTTCGCGCGTTGCCCTCGTTTACGCAGTAGCCCACAACTATTTTTAATGTCGGTGGTGATCCGCCGCCAGCGTTTGTTAGCCAGACTGCGCACCCCTTTACGCGCTTGAATAAACAGTGCTTTATTGTATATCCAAAATAACCGACGTTTACACCTTGTCCACCAGGCGCGTTTTTTTGCATTAGTCCATAAACGCTATTATCGGTAGTGCATCCGATGACTCTCATTCCGTAACTATGATAGGACTGAATCGCGCCGTTAAGATTCATGGGTATTACTGTCCCCTGATACGGTGCTGTGGCCGATGGCCAGATTGAAACATCGGTTGATTGATACGTGTATGCCTCTGTTGCGAAGCATGAATCAAAGATACAATCATAGGACGAATCAAACTTGATGTTGTGCACGTTAGAGCCTTCCGCCGCTACCCACTGCGATTTCACTTTCCACAAAACTATATGATGCACGTAGTTATAGTAATCTGGATAGGCTCCGATCCCTCCATGAAGCGAGTCTAGTCCGACCATCCAAATATGCGACGCGAATCTGCCGCACATTATCCCGCCTTTTTTGCCAAGATATTCAGAATACTGAGTGGCGCCACCCGAGTCAACGTAGTTCCTGCCGAGTCCATTGTCGAACACTGGTCTCCCTGTATTGCTCGGATTCGGTAGAACAATTAGAGGGTTTGTCACGGTGCATAAGTTTTCAAAAATGAACGACCCACCATATGCCGTAGAAGACTTATTTGCTCCAGAGTCCTGATAAGCTCCGTTAGCGTCTGATACATATAGCACGCCACCAGAGTTGCCCATTTGAGTAGCCGCATAGGACGGGCTACGCCACGGATTACCTGCGCTACCGTCCCCTGCTGTATTGCCATTCGATTCAACGCCCGCGCCTAACGATAGAAGATGCTTGGCGCCTGCTACAGTGCCCGTTCCTTGCAGCCAGATATAGCAGTATTCATTTCGGGCAGTGCCGGTGCCGTCTGGAATATAATTGCTCAGCTTGAGTCCGATTATGCCGAAGCCGGTTGGAATAGATGTAACGTTAACCGTGACTTTCTTCCAGCCTATTTCACCGTCTGAAAATGTCACTACTTGCGAAACTGGTGAGTAGTGAGTACCGCTTCTTGCGCCGCCAGTGAGTACCTCAAACGTGGTTATTGTTGTACTGATGCTGCCAGTTTCACCCAACACTCGCTCAACGTAAAAATCTACAGCACCAGCTGCCGACACTTCAAAAATTGCAGCGCCTTTGTGGTTCTGGGCATTGGCGAAATACACTGGATCAATGTACCCGGCCTGTGCGGATTTACGCGCACCTGTTGCCTGAGCTGACCAACTGTAATCTGAAAACGTTTGTACCTGAGTAGTTCCTGCCCCGGCAAATGTCCCCTGTACTGAATCCAACAAAGACATCCACCCATTGTTCACCACTGCGGGAGGAGGAGCTGTCACCGTACTATCGTACAATCTAATTGCACTCTTGATGCTCGGTTTTATTGCCTGCCGAATGGATTGATTAGCTGAACCAATTTCCGCTTGGATTAACGATGTCCACTCGTCACTACCGAATCTGTATCCGGTTATCGGGTGGACATCTGTACCAAATCGGTATATCGTCATAAACCAAGTACCCTATTTTTAAACCAGCCGTATATAAATTTCTCGTCCTTTGCTCGACGCTCTGCCAGCTCAATCAGGTAATTTCCATACAGGCATTTCACCATACCGCGAAGAACAAGAACTCCTTCTCCGCCCCGACGCTTGGTATAGGCAGCAAGGCACATTGTTGTAACTTCTCCAATGGTGCCATCTACCTTTATGTCTGGAAAATAATCACCGTCCAAGTTTAGGACATTGAGGCATCGCTGTAACATTTTAATAACTGTACCTGCTCCAGTCGGTGCAGCATAATCGAACATTTCAGCGGCAAGTTCGGGACTAAACCTCTCTACTTTCGAGAATCCTGGTTCGACCCAATTCATTGCCATGTATATATCAACGGCCTTTCCTCTGGGCAGTTCGCGCATGTCGCCCGTATACCCATATAATCTGGCTGTCTTTTTTGTAATCCCCCATCGTGTAGGCCCACCTGAATCACTCGGGTCATCTGTGTAGCGGCCATTGCCTTCCTTGGCGATCGTATCGTCGATCAGCTTCATCACTGTGATCATTTTTTGACATCCGTTGCTTGTATATTTTTCTGCTTTATCAATCTGGATACAACGGATAGTAGGGATACCAATACGCCAACCAGTGGTACATATTGTACGGGGATCATTGCCTTTAGTGAATCTGGGATAGCGTTCCACAACTGAAGAGCGGCATCTGGAGAGGCTACAAGAAATCCAGTGGCTCCTACACCAAGCGTACCCAATTGAACAGATAGCATCTTCGGCGACTGTTTGATATTGTCGATAAATTTCATTCTTTGTCTCCGTTCTTACCGAATATTTGACGGTGTATTGCCTCAAATCCAGAAATTGCGCGGGTGCCCATGTGGCCAGATATGGCGATAAGTATGGCAGACATTGTATCACTGATACCAGCAGTTAGACAAAAATAATATGTCAATAGGCCAGCGAAAGACGATGTGATTAAATCAAATGCCAATTCCCGCCAAGAGAAAATCCGTCCTCTCCTTACAGATTGAATATAGTTAACGATACCGCCCCACAAAGATAAAAAAATCGTACTGACGTACGGCCCAATGTGATGAATAAATTCGAAAATACCAGGGTCTTTGTCGTGCATTGATCCTCCAAGGTTAACTACACTGTCGCCAGATAGTTCACAATCACCGATGCGGCATCTTCCCAAGAATAGCACACAGTCCATAGAAATCCTTGGGTTTGGGCAAATTTTCCAAACGCCGCCTGTTCTTCGGTTACTCCGCCCTTACTATAGGCACGAACTGGTTTCAGCGAAGGCTTCTTAAGCTCAATATACAGTCCACTACACGCGCCACGTTTCACGGGTAAGAATACATCTGGTATTCCCGTCTTCACTCCTTGCGCTTTCATTTGTGCGCCACGAATAGCTCTACTTCGTGCGTCATCCCCACGACTGCCACCGTTTGCGATGTGGTGCATCCACTCAAGCTCTGGCCAGCGGTTAACTTGCGTATCCCTCCACTTGAAAAGCGCAGCTTGGTGGAAAGACTCTGTTTCAGATTTTGGTGCTTTCATTGGCTAATTTTCCAATTGCTCTTTTGATCAAGTTGCGTGACTGGACATAATAACATCGAATGTCACGGCTGTCGTGGTTAGGTTGATGAGGGCACCAGTAGAGTCATAGAACTTTATATTGAAGTTTGTGCCAGATGCGATTATAGTGTAGGACGCAAATGTGCCGTTTACATCTATGATTCCAACAGGTTTGGCAACAGCGGCTCCCGCGCCTCCTCCCAAACTACGGGGAGAAATTGTTGCCATATTTGTCGGACTTCCTGTAGTAGTGCCCGAACAACCAAAATAACCACCGAAGAGTTTGGTACATTCAATGTTGACAACTCCTCCACCTGAGGGGCTAACGCATCGGAAGGCAGCCAATTGTATGTCTGTACGAATGTCGGTTACTCCCGTCCCTGTAATGTTTACCTGATTACGACCTGCGCTTGCAGCCGGGTAGAGAGTATTACCAAAGTAAGCATAAGCAATCTTATATGTTGTACCTGACCCGCTTATTCTCATGCCATATTCATCCACAGTGGTTGCCGAATCGAAGTTGTACAGTATATTATCACGAACAGTCACTACGTCTAACCCTGGGATATTCCCACTCGTTGAAGTTTTAGACTGCACATGTACAACACTCAGCCTATTCTTAACAACGTTGTTGGCAAATGTTAGACCAGGAAGAGTTTGCGCAGAGTTGCCGTATGTGCTTGTACCTGCGACAGCAGCGTCAATGGTAGTCATAAGAACGCACCGAACCGATGCCGATACACCTGATGCGCGGTTAAAGTAATTACCAGTGATAACAGCAGTGCCTCCCATGTCAACCAAAATATTCTGCGTCGTGTCGGTGTTAAATCGGTTATTGGTGATCTGGCAATCCGCTAAGTAAGCTACATATATATCTCGACCACCTCCGAATGAGCCGAGGAAGGTATTCTCATTAATGATGACGTTATTGCTATACTGCGTCACCAAAATCCCAGTAGCAGACTGGTCACATTTAAGTGTATTGCCTTTAATGACGGCCCCTGGAGAATAGTTATTGACAGCAATGCACCGTGCTCCGCCGCCAGATACATCGATATAGCAATTCTCTATGTGAGTGTCGCGGGTGTTCATGTTGTATATACCATAATCAGCTAACACAACGGAGCAGTTTATAACTCGGATATTCTTAACCGCGTACACTGGAAGCACCGTGGCATTGCGGGTAATACTTGTAATGTCTACCAACTGAGCGGCGTAATCGCTGGCAGTCGCACCATTGAGCCAAATACCCCGGCAAGTGGAATACCCAGACTTCCCGCTAACGGTAACTCCGTCAATAATTCCGTTCTCGCATCCGGCCTCGATGTATATCCCTCCGTTGCTAACGTTCTTCATATTGCAGCCAGTGATAATAAAGTCACTGAAGCCAGCCACACGAAGATAATTGAGGTTAGAGGTCGTGGCCGGGGCTGACTGAATAAAGTAGCCACCATTAATCACAAGGCCACGGTTTTGTGGGGTGTTGGCAGTTGCACCAAAGTTAAATAAGAACCCCGCGCCACCGTTGATAATGGTAGCGTTTCCGAAATCAACTTGAACACTATTGCTGATTTTTGTCACTGCGCTGTTCATCAAATATGACTTACCACTGGTGAAGCGGATTCTACTTGAGGCAGCAAAGGCTGCCGCAATTGCTGACGAATCATCAACAATTCCATCGCCAACTGCACCGAAGTCTTCCACATCAACCCAACGTGAAAGTTTTTCATGAGAAGCGTTGATTGCCGTCGCAATGTTAACGAATTCTGTATCTACCTCAGTTCCCCTTGCCCTCTTTAGGGGGTCACCTGTAATCAGTGAATCTTTTGCTGCGAAATCAGTAGCTTTAGTATAAATCGCCATATTGGTATTTCCCGTTTTTTGCCTGAATGCCGACTTGCTGAACTTTGGTTTAGTTTACGGGTCGTGATTTTATAGCTCCGCCGTTAGTTGAATAGGGCGCGCAAGACCAGCTGAGCGAGCGCCCATACCCCCCGCAGCGAGTGACGTAACCGAAAGCGTAATAGAGTTAACACCAGCTCCTAAAAAATTTGGTTGATCAGTGTTATTCACAACGAATGTACCTATGTCAACGTATGGCACAGCCCTCATCTCTACCATGTATCGTATTGTGTGATAATATTGCTCGTTGGCTGCACTTGCGTAAGCAGTTATCCCGACACTATTAGTGGATGAATCCCCGATTATCTGGTAATACCTCTGACACATTGCCTTCTCCTGATCAACACTCCGCACATCAAATTTCGTAGCAACCGAGCCAGCCTCTAGTTGCACCAAGGCTATTTTGAAGGTGTTGGCAGTAGAATCCAGAGCGTTGACTTGGTTTGCTGTTGCAAGGACACCACCTGTGCCAGCGGCCCATGTGTTTGCTGTGGTGTGGAAGTTTGTTCCCATCGCAAGAGCAAAATCTATATTCAAACCGTTACTATTGTTATACAGCCATGTACCTGCTGTATCAACCGGGATTGTGATGGTCTTGTATTCCCAAGTGTTAGTGGTAGCAATGGTGTATTCAGCGACGTAAACCCTATCTTGAGCGCCGTTCCTAAATGCAACACAATGAATCCCAGTCTTGGTTCCTTTAACCCAGAAAGAAAGGGTGACGCTCCGGCTGCCTGCTTGCCCAAAGCCAAAGGAGACTGCGTTTAGCCCTTCGACGATATAACGAAGTCTGAACTGGTCGGTAGCAGCAATCGAGGTATCGGCAGTAGTGACTGCTAAACTTAAACAGTGCTGAGTAAAAATTCCAGCCTGTGCTGCGGTAGGGGCATCTGCTACCTTTGAAGCTGTAACTACGGCAGTTGTAGAATATGCCACCAGCCACCTGTCTGCGAAATAAGCATTGGAGGCTATTGCAGGAAAGCTTGTACCACGTTGCCACGGGTTGATGGTGAAGTCACCGCCGATGATTTTGTTTTTGAAGCCAATACCAACGGTTGCCTGTACAAAAGCCGTAGTAGCGACCTGAGTAGTATTGGTGCCTGCTACTGCGGTAATTGCCGAGAATGCGTTAGTGGCTGAACCAGCGGTGTCTGCTTTGCCTGTGTTAAGAGTCTCAATCGCCGTCGCAATGTTAACGAATTCTGTATCTACCTCAGTTCCCCTTGCCCTCTTTAGGGGGTCACCTAAAGTCAGTGAATCTTTTGCTGCGAAATCAGTAGTTTTAGTATAAATCGCCATATTAGTATTTCCCGTTTTTTGCCTGAATGCCGACTTGCTGAATGGATACATTATTTCCATTTATGTCAACATCTATTCCAATCTGTACGACTTTGCCGGAACCGCGAATTGGTGCACGAAGGTTTGATATCCCAATACCTACTCCCCACTCGCCAATTCCCCATTCAGCAACCCCCCATTCTGATGGCGATGTGCCGCCTAGTCCCAGAACGAACGCTGTAGTAGGAGTACTGTCAAAATCGAACCGGACACTAAGTATCATTGGCTGGTCTACCTCACCTATCACGATAGCCGATACCTGCTTAATCAATGAAACACGCTGATCATTTCCAAGATCGAGCCATGGCGAAAGATAACTAATTCGGTAACCTGCGCCATCATCGGAATAACCATTGTATTTGCCAATATACCCCGCTTTGCCCATGTATAACTCTCTTTCGTCCGTATAAAGAAAAGCATACGCGGGGTTATCTATCCAAGTGGTTGCGCGTAGTGCGCCATTCTCCAACTTGATTCTGGTATTGAAACAAAAGCCAATAAGTGAGTCAGGGAATGACAGTAAGTAAAAAGCATCCACCTGCGAATAGGCAGACTTTATTCTGGATGAGGAAGATTGACTACCTATGTAACCACGTATGTCGTTCCAAACATTTGCACTGATGTCACCAACAGGGGCGGATTTTTCCTGAATTGTACGCTCAAGTGATCTTACTCCACTATCTGATAGAAAGATCAAATCGTCTTCTGTATTCTGAATTGTATCTCTTCCCGCGCAACCTATCCCCGCAATGACATCGTATAGGGCCATCGTTGATGGATTGTTCGCTCCCTGATATATTAATATTTGTCGTGCACCAAAGATAATCAGAAAGTTGTTATGGGACGCAAGGGCCACAATTCGATCTGATCCATTTGGCCACACCCCTTGCAGATCAAGGTAACCAGCAGTACCCGCTGTCCACTTGTGCTTGATCATGCTGTCGCACCAGGTAACTGTCATTCGGTTCGTGGTTGTGTCAGCGCACCAGATCCGCCCATAGGCACTGATTGCACAATTTGCCAGAGGTACGGTACCAGTGTAGCTTGGGTGCTCACTTAGCCGCCGATAGGTCGTTGTAGATAATGCAGGGTCGAACAACAGTGGGTCATGACCTAGTTGGAAGAATACTGCCGATCCCGCAAGACTTACCAGTTGCCAATTGTTACCTGTGATTGTTGGCGCTGCCCCACCTCCACCGTAAGTAAGCGTGACAATCGAGCTTCCTGATAACTTGAAAAGATTATTCGCCCCTGCTGCAAGAATCGTCCTTTCCCCATCTATTGAAATTAGTTCCCCAAGTGCCTCTATATTACTTTGACCAAGTTGCGCATTCGTGTTGCTACTTACTCTGACAACCCCCTTCCTTGCACAAGTTCTACCAGATTGATCTATTACGCAATTGATGGCAGTAAGCGCAAATTGCGCGTCCATGCCCACCGGACTATCGCTGGTATTTACTCCGGCATATCCTGGCTTGTCGATAGAGAAGGTTAGGATCGGCTGCATTATACAGGCACCATCTGTAGACCATCGGCCTCCATTGCGACGGCATCGGATAAACTTGACCTAAATAGCTGGTATAATTCAGAACTACTCATTCCAGTATCTTCTCCTCTTTCCAGTGCGGCTCTTGCGTGCGCACCAAGTAATATCAAATGCGGATCTACTTTTGGCGTATCATTATTGCCCACCATATCACCAGAATTGATATATGCGTTCACGAATAATAGATATTCCCCATCGGGAACAGGCGACAACTTTATATAACTGTCTGTCCCATTGGTGCCGCTCCACGCATAATACAAAGGTCTTCCAAATATGGCAGGTGCAATCATTGTCTGACTTGTAATCCATGATAATGGCCTACTCTGCAATGCCGCATACTGTGAGCTATTGTATACTTCAGTAAACCGTTGACGTATCCCTGAGTTGGGAAGTAGATACACATCAGTCATGTTTGCCGTGGTGAACCCCAATGTCTGATGCAGTACTCGCCAATGCCATGTATTTTCTATTTCTCGCATTGTGTCGTTGATGAATATCCCAACAATTTTTGAATACTTGGTCGAGTCCACAGACGACACTTGGTCTTCACCAAGCCTAACCAATATGTTATTAACCATTTGAAGAAACGTCATCTGTTATTATCTCCTGACATTAGGCCACCCTGAGTAAGGACTGTATTGGAAGTTGGATTCAGCAGCATTTCGGCCGTAGGTGATAGGTAAGGTGCCCTATCCCATAAATCCAGTAGAGCCTGAGGTGTCAACATGGCACGTCCGATATCTTGATGTATTCTCTTATTGATTCCGGTCTTTATTATGTCTCCTGCCGCATTGGTTAGGGCTATGCCAGGCTTTAGCATATTTGGAATACGTGGCCAATGTCCACCTTCCGCTAAGATCTGAGTTGCTGCAATGTCCCCTTCCTTGGCATACCCTGACAGCATCGAATCTCTATCCAACTGGCGAGTAATTTCCCTATACGCCTCGGCCTGTCTTCCCATCTTTTTACCAAGGTCATGGCTGTTATTGCCCGGGCCAAATACAGATTCAAGTGTATCTGGTGAATCCCCTCGTCCAAAATCAGCTAGGTTCTTGTCAGACGCTTTTTGCATTTTCTGAGCAATTTCCATTTTCTCAATTACTCGCTTGCCTTTTGCGAAATTTCGGAGGTAGTCTGACCATTCTTTTGTACCAGTTGCTTTATTGATTACATCATCGCTGAGTGGCTTGAATTTACGCAGTGCTCTGGAAACGTCACCTTTTACTTTGGTATCCGCGCCCTTCATTGCTGTCTCAATTGCATCACTTATGCCAGCTTGCCGTAGCTGATGTATATCCTGTGCTGTCAGGTACCCACCATTTGCTTTCTCGGCTGCGGATATTCTTCCACCAAGGTCATTCAGTACTGCTTCCACATGTGGGCGAATACTTGGCGAGAACTCGCCTTTTGTCCTGCTAATTTGCTCTAAAAATGGCTTTGCCGTAATCGCATTTGGTGGAACGTTCTTTCCCAGCTCACGTGTTACCAAGTCAATCACTTTCTTTGATGCGCCGACTTCTTTCAAGGTAGTTATTTTTTCATTATTGGCTTTCATGATGGGAACGTGCGCGTTTGCTCGATCCATTATATCCTGACGAACTGGGTCGAGCTTTGCGTTTAGTGCTGCATTCTGCGCACCTTGTGCAGTTATTGAGCCTTCTTGTGTACGGCCTCCTGCTAACTTGTCAACAAGACCTCTGCGCCATCCCTCTTGAGCGAGTCGCATATTTCCGTAGCTATCAACAAAATCAGGATGCCGCGATACAGTTTCCTCTAACGCAGGAAATGCTCTGCTTTGAGTTGGGCCAGCGGCCTGCGATGCAGTGATGTCATTTCTTCCCGTAGCCGCATAATCTCTTATGTTCTGAATAGCAGTTGGATTATCTCCCATAGCACGCTTTGTAATTGCCGTTGCGCGGTTAAGGTGCGGTTCCATGATTTTACCTACAATATTGCTCGCATATGGCCTCGCTTTACCTGCCGCATAAGGTACACCAAAGCCTATTGCGGCAGGTGCAGCAGCACCCACAAAATTCGCTGTGGCGTCACGTAGTGGCCCAGGGTTCTCTCCTCTGATACTCTCGGCAATAAGGTCTGTTCCACCGCCAAGGGTAGCGGCATAGGAGAGCGCATTCTGTGCGGCGTTTATTGGATTGTAGGGCGATGTTCCGATATCAGATAACGGAGGAAGTACTATTTTGTCCCTTACGGCCTGTTGTACTCTGGCAGGGGCTTCTCCATCTGATTGCCCACCCGGCAACGCCTGACGAACAATTTCACCAATGCCGGCAATTCCACCGATACCCGTTGCCGCAATTTCAGAACCCATTCGCAAGATTGGCTCAAGTACCATCCCTGCACCAGATTCCTCATATTCCTTTTTCATTCTTGCGTCATGTTTCGCAAGTTCGTCTGTTCCATCAGAGGGCTGCGACTTGAGGTATTGCCTATACTGCTCGTCGCCCATCTGTTGGGCCTGTTCGAGTGTTACGTCATCATCGACTTCCATTTCAAAGATACGGCCATCGGGCGCTTCATATTCTGCAATTTTTGGCATATCTACTCACCCTTTGG
>Ga0209850_1000018_pt1 | contig 25625 bp, 28 predicted proteins | sample GWRWT2_2Sept14_FD_187193 | JGI IMG/M metagenome (GOLD analysis project Ga0209850, IMG submission 187193) | Sand microcosm microbial communities from a hyporheic zone in Columbia River, Washington, USA - GW-RW T2_23-Sept-14 (SPAdes) (version 2) ...
ATGTTCATCACGAATTTTATTCCCTAAAATTTTATTAAGTAAATTAAAATTATCTTTTGAAAAAAAAAGTTTATCCATTATTATTAATATTAGATAGTTTTTTTAATATAAATACGATATAAAAATATATTATATTATAGTATAATATGGATGCTTCTCGTTTTTTAAATAAAAATGGTGGTAGAAATGAAGAATTTTCACGATATCCCGAAAATATGAATAGATATATGCCAATAGTAGAGCCAACATATTCACAACATCTTATAAAAACACCAGAATTAAATATTACAAATGGGCGAATACCTCATCGTCTTATTATTGATAGTAAAGATCGTGATCCAAAATATTTAGAACCAAATAATTATGTTGTACAACTTATACATGAATATAGAAATGTTATATCTTTAGAATTAGTTCAAGCTTGTATTCCCTATACTGGATTTACCATTAATCAATATAATAATAAAATATTTTTTCAGGAATCATCTGATGAATTATTAGTTGCTGAAATTCCTCCTGGTGATTATAATATTGCATCAGATTTAGCTACAGCAATACAAACAGCTCTTAATAATATTGGTAATTCTATTTATACTGTTACTTCTAATATCAATACACGAAAATTTACATTTTATAGTGATTTATCTGGCGGTGATCATATATTTCGTCTTGTATTTTGTGGGTGTGAATGTGGAGATAGTAATGTATGTCAATTATGTAGAAAAAATAATAATAGTCAAAATTATAAAAAGGGTTCAATTGGATATAAAATTGGATTTGATAAAATTAATTTACTTTATGCACGTGGTGCAGTTTCTCTTATTGAAATGATTGATGATACACATTTAAAATTAACAATTTGTAATGGAAATCTAAATGAAGATTTTAATGAAAGTGGTAACATTACATTTGAAAAAACATTTGGAATATTATTTCATTATATTCTATTAAATAATACACAATTAATTATTGATAGTACTGAATTAAATATTGAAAATGCTTTAGAAAATTTAACTAATAGTAAATTATTTGCATCAAAATATATAAGCACTGGTGTATGGGATTTAGAAGATGAACAATATATCATTTTGGATATTCAAGAAGCTGAATTAATTGAATCAAATAATAAAAATACCGCTAATAAATTTGCAGTTATTATTTTTAATGTTCCACACGGAGAAAAACAATTATTAAGCACTGGTTCTCTTCCACGAAGAGGTGATGAAAAATATTATAATCCTCCTAATTCTAAAATAGATAGATTAACTATAAAATTTTTAACAAGAAATGGCGATTTATATGATTTTAATGGAAAAGATCATGTATTAATATTTGATATTATAACATTAAATTCACCAGGAAAATATAATAATTCACTAACTACTTAAATTTAATTTAATTATATATTATATATTATATATAATACATAATATGAAATATTATAAAATTACTGAAAAATATTGTTATAAACAATATAAAAATGGAAAAAAAAAAAGAATTTCATTAGTAGAATATAATAAAATAAAATCTTTACATGGTGGTTCTAATAATAGTTTTATAAATAAAGGAATAAATAAATTACGTTTATTTATATGTAATAAATGTATATTACCATCTGATATTGAAAAAAGTGGATTTTTTGAAGATTTACAAAATGCAATTATTAATTGGATAATATGTCAAAATATTCCTGAATATAATAATTTATTACCAACTTTTAATAATAATTCTATAAAAATTTGTAATAAAGAATTAAATATAAATAATATTTCAAATTATAAATTTCTTACATATATAGAAAAAAATAAAAATAATACCCAAAAAGTTATTAATTCTATCCAAATATTAATGAATTATATATTAAATATAAAAAAAATATCACAAAATAATATCCACCCATTCCCACCAATCCAACAACCTAATGCTGCTCCCTCACAACCTAACGCTGCTCCCCTACAACCTAATGCCATCATCTCACCACCTAACGCTGCTCCCCTACAACCTAACGTCGCCCCTTCACCACCTAATGCTGCTCCCCTACAACCTAACGCCGCCCCCTCACCACCTAATGCTGCTCTCCTACAACCTAATGTCGCCCTCTCACCACCTAACGCTGCACCCCTACAACCTAATGCCGCCCTCTCACCACCTAATGCTGCTCCCGTACAATCTAATTCTGCTCCCCTACAATCTAATTCTGCTCCCCTACAATCTAATCCTGCTCTCCTACAATCTAATCCTGCTCACCTACAATCTAATCCTGCTTTCCTACAATCTAATCCTGCTCCCCTACAATCTAATCCTGCTCCCCTACAATCTAATCCTGCTCCCCTACAATCCAATCCTGCTCCCCCACAATCTAATCCTGCTCCCCTACAACCTGATTCTGCTCCCCTACAATCCAATCCTGCTCCCCTACAACCTGATTCTGCTCCCCTACAATCCAATCCTGCTCCCCTACAATCTAATTCTGCTCCCCTACAATCTAATCCTGTTCCCCTACAACCTAATCCTGTTCCCCTACAATCTAATCCTGTTCCTCTACAACCTGATTCTGCTCCCCTACAACCTAATTCTACTTCCCTACAACCTAATGCTACTCCCCTACAACCTAATGCTACTCCCCTACAACCTAATGCTACTCCCCTACAACTTAACGCCGCCCCTTCACCGCCTAATGCTGCTCCCCTACAACCTGATTTTTCTCCTACATCTTCACATCTTCTCCCTATCTCTATTAACAACCAAAAAAAAATATTTATCAATAAAGTAAAAAATTATTTTTTAATTTTATTTGAAAAAAAAGAAAATTTCAAAAAACTTTTTGAAAATAGTATAAATAAAAATAAACCTCGAATTTTATTAGATTATAATAATGATATTATTAATCAAAATTTAACACTTAATGCAATTAATAATAAAATGACAAATGTTAATAAAAATTTAAAATATTTTTATTATTATTTTGTTAAAAATATTAATAGTCAAAGACCCGATAATTATAGTTTTATTAAATTAGATCAAATATTTACTGATACAATCAATAAATTTAATAATTTAAGTCTAAAATATGAAAAAAAAATACAGAAAGGTGGTAATTCATTATTAAATTATAATTATGAAAATTTAAAAAATTATTCTTCAATTAATATAAAAAAAGGAGGTAACATACAACTTTCAAATTTAAAACAAATTTTTACAAAAATAAAAATAATATTTCCTGAATATTATACAACTAATACAATAGAAATAGATGGATTTTTTGATAAAATATATTTTAATACATTAAAAATGTTATATATAAAACATTATAATAATAATCAAATTAAAAATTATATAATTAATGATTTAAATCAAAAAAAAAATATTTATCAAAATAATTTAGAATATATAAAAATATATAATTGTTACAATTCACCAATTATATGCGATAATTTAAAATACAATTCAAATTATAAATTTGTTCAATATTTAGAATCATTTGATAATACAAATGTTAATACAGAAAATATAATAAAAAATTTAAATTTATTATGTGAAATAATAACAATTATAAATAATATAACATCTACTAATTTATCTATTCCTGAATTATCATCAAATCAACAACCCAAACCAAATTCAAATCAACAACCTAAACCAAATTCAAATCAACAACCCAAACCAAATTCAAATCAACAACCTAAACCAAATTCAAATCAACAACCTAAACCAAATTCAAATCAACAACCCAAACCAAATTCAAATCAACAACCTAAACCAAATTCAAATCAACAACCCAAACCAAATTCAAATCAACAACCCAAACCAAATTCAAATCAACAACCTAAACCAAATTCAAATCAACAACCCAAACCAAATTCAAATCAACAACCCAAGCCAAATTCAAATCAACAATCTAAACCAAATTCAAATCAACAATCTAAACCAAATTCAAATCAACAATCTAAACCAAATTCAAATCAACAACCTAAATCAAATTCAAATCAACAACCTAAATCAAACTCAAATAAACAAACAGAATTAAACTCAAATAAACAAACTGAATTAAATTTTAATAAACAATCCAAACCAAATTCAAACTCAAATAAACAACCCAAACCAAACTCAAATAAACAAACGGAATCAAACTCAAATAAACAAACTGAATCAAATTCAAATAAACAAACTGAATCAAATCAACAATCAGAATCAAACTCAAATAAATAAACAGAATCAAACTCAAATAAACAAACAGAATCAAATTCAAATCAACAATCAGAATCAAACTCAAATAAACAAACAGAATCAAACTCAAATAAACAAACTGAATCAAACTCAAATAAACAAACGGAATCAAATATGAATAAATAATCAATTTCAAATCTAATTTTATTATATATTTATATAATAAATTATAAACATTCTTTTCCACATTTTTCATTATTTAATAAAATATTAATTTTTCCATTTTTACATAATTTTTTTACAATATTATAAAAATCATCATAACCACCTAATTTAATCATTTTATTATCATTATTTTTCATAAAAATTTGAGGAAAAGTTTTCATTTTATTTTTTAATTTTATTTTTTCCTTATTTTTATCAACAATTATATTTTTATATGGAATTTTTAATTGTTTTAGTAAATCTAATGCTTTATGACAATAATTACAATAACTTAATGTATAAATATATATCATATATATATTTATATTATATAAAAAATGAAAATATTATTTTATTTATATAATAAATGAATAAATATAAAATTTGTAATAATAAAATATATAATGATAAAAATGAACTTGCAGTATTAATTTCTTTCAGTGAACCTCCAGAACATAACGAATTTGCGGGCTTTTCTTCATGTACAAATAATCGTTTTGATTATACACCTGAATTACCATTCTTAACTGAAGTTATTATGCATATACTTGGATATAATCAAATTGATGTTCAAACATTAAAAAATTTAACCTTTTTATCTCTTAAAAGAGTCGGTAAATTAGTTGATACCAATCCTGAAAATAATAAAGATAAATCTGATGAAGAAGATATTACTAATGATGAAAAATTAGAAGAAATATTTAATAATTATGAATTTAACTATGATTGTGCTGATTATCTAAAAGTTGTTTGGATTCCTAGAGGAAAAATTTTTAGAATTATTTCAGATGAATATGGAAATGATATATTAGAATTTTTTAATATAAAAGAATGGTTTACAAGTTAATTTTTAACACTAAATTTACCATTATCATCATAAGTACCAATTATAATTTTTAATTTACTTCTTATTGCAACATCATGATCATATACTTCTTTTTTATCAAGATCAATTGCAACTTTTTGTTTAAATTTAGGTAATATATCAATTGATTGTAATATATTATCCACTTTATATACTTTTTTATTTTGAATAAAATATACAAAATTATCTTTACTAATAGCGCCATGTCTTAATTTAATTTCTATATTCCTTGTTTCAGATTCAACTCCTCTACTTAAATCTTTTCCTAATTTTGGCATAAAAGCTATTCCTTCAGGATTTTCCCCAAAATTAAAACATTCTATATTTTCATTATTGTCATACGCGTTTAATACACAATCTACCGATGTTTCTTTTAATAAGTGCAACATTTCTTTAGTAATATATTCTTTTTTATTTGCAATATCTAAAATTACTTCATCAGTACTCATTTGATCTTTTAATTTTAAATTTTTTTTATTGTCATAACTAATAATAGATAAAAATCTATATATACTTACATTACGTTCATTTTCTGGTAAATCAATATGAGAATTTCGTCTAACTGCTCTACCAATAACCTGTTGAATACGAACATTATTCCAATATGGTTCCATTATTAACACTGATCTAATATTTTTAAGATCTAATCCTTCAGAACCTGCTGCAGTAACCATAATAATTTTAATTTCATCTCCATTTCTATTTTGTATATTATTAAATATAGAAATAATTTTAGATCTTTCATTATAATCTTCAGTTCCAGTATATAAAGCATATTTATAACCAGATTTGTTATTTCCATATTTAGAATAACCATTTGCATCTAATATACGTGAAAATATTTCAATTCCTTCCAATGATCTAAAATCTGAATAAATAAAAACTAATCCTTTTGTATTTTCAACAATATCCAACATTTTTTTCATTTTATTTGAATATATGTCTAATTTATCTTTAATCAAATATTTATCAGAATCTTCTGTTAATTTATACAATGCCTCTATTATTTTTTTATGATATTTTTGTAATTCATCTTTTTTAACTTCAGATATATATTCATCTGATTCCGTTGCATGCATTAATCTTGCTGAATTTTCATTGTCTTCTTTATTTTTGTTTTTCTTCGCAATTTTATCTCCTATACCTGGTCTAATTATATCAGGTGGAAATGCAAAATTAGAAAATTGTCTTGAAAATACTCTTATTTCCGCTAATTTATGAGATATTTTTTCTTCAGCACGTGCTTTTTGATAAACTTCAAATTGATAATTACTCATTTCAACTTTTATTATTTCATTCTTAATTATTTTTGGTAAATTTTCTTCTTTCGATTTATAATATGATACAAGACCTAATATTCGTCGTTTAAATAATTCAATATTTTTTAATTTTTCTTCATTTTTATTTTTCATTGTAAAGTTTTTTTCAAATTCAATTTTGCCAACATTATCTCCTTCATCTGGAAATAATGTATATTCTTGATGTACATTATATTCAAGAATAATATTATTTTTTTTTGCAATAATAATTATTGAATTAATAATTGTTTGATATGAATTATTATATGGAGGTATCGATAAATAAAATTCAATTGTTTTATTTTTCATATTAATTTCCATATGAAATATTTCTGAAATTGTTTTAAATTCTTCATTAAGTTTTAATATATCATATTTTTCAGTCATTGATTCAATTTTAAATATTGATACATATAAATATCCCCTCAAAATATTAAATAATATTGCAATTTCATATATATTATTTACTATCGGTGTTCCAGATAATGCTATTATTTTACAATTTTTTGCTTGTAATAATTTTTTATATATCATTTTACCTTGTTTATTATCTCCACTTAATCCTCCTACAATACGTGATATTAAATTATGAACTTCATCTATTATTATAACACTATTATCAAATGATATAGAATTCATCTGTTGTATTGTATTTGAAGCATTTGATGATATGAAAGTATAATATTTATTTATAGATTTAATATCATCATTATATTCTTTATCTCCACAAAATAATAATCCAGTTTTACTATCACCAATAAAATTATTTTTTAATGATGCAGGTGATATAACAATTATATTTCTATCTTTTTTTAAATTTTCAGCTATTGTAATTGCTGAACAAGTTTTTCCTGATCCTAATCCATGATATAATAATATACCTCTATATGGAGAAGAATGTTGCATATAATCACGTAAAAACAATTGATATTTAAATGGTTTAAAATCTTTGTTAGATATTATTGAATTTTCTGTTAATTTATATTTAATAAATGTTTTATTAATCCAATTTGGAAATCTTTTATCATTTTGAGAAATCCAATAATCTGGTATTACTTTATCCTGTTCTAATTTATTTTTTTTATTTTGTTTACTCTTTGGTATTTTTATTTTAACCATATATATTATATATAATTATATAATATATTTAATGAATTTTAATAATAATGATGAAACACGTAAATCATTTAAAAACGCATTACCTATATTAAATACAATAAATAATAATTTTGATAAAATATCTAATAATAAGTTTATCAGTCCAAATTTTAGAATTTATACTAACAATAATTTTAAAAAAACAGATAAAGCATATGTAACATTAGTTATTTTAAATGAAGATTATTTACCAGGTGCATTAATTTTAGGTTATAGTTTACGAAAATATTTAAATAATTATAATTTAATTTGTTTAGTTCAAGATAAACCTGAATATAAAAATATTAATGGTATTGATACATATTTTTCGGGAGTTTCTAAAAATTCTATTAATAATCTTTTATCAATTTTTGATATAATTTATGGTATTGATTTATTACAAATTAATTTTAAAACACATCATTTACATTTTACTGAAACAATAAAACATTATGGTAATATATCATTATATGTAACAAAATCATATATATTTGGAATAACAAATTATTCACAAATCTTATACCTTGATGCATCAACAGTTGTTCAAAAAAATTTAGATTATTTATTTAATGAACATAAAACAAATGCTTTTTTATATGATTCAAGTATTACAAAAACTAATATGGGAATTCATGGAGCTGTTATTATAATAAAACCTTCTAAAAAATATTATACAAAATCATTATTTTTAATAAATTTTTATAATAAATTATTTGGAAATCTCTTTTTTAAAAGAGGTATTGATGAAGTTATTCTCTTTTTTACTGTATATCCAGAATGGTCATCTAAATTAATTAAAATTTGGACAAGATGCACAGAAGATTATGCATTTAAAAAATGTCCAATTTATCATTATCAAATTCATAAACCATTTAAACAAAGTATTAATAAAATGAATAATAAATATACATTTAAAATATGGGATAATTTAGCAAAAGAATTTATATATAAATATCCAACTTTGAAAAATTATTTTATACATATAAAAAATTTACGAAATATTACATATTTATAATTTTCTTATAAAAAAATGAACATATTATTGTTATATTATATTATAATAATCTAATGATGGAAGAACTTAAATATCGTTGTCTTTGTGGAGCTCATTCAAATACTCAATTTGAAGCACAAAAACATGCACAAATGTTTCATTATTTTAGAAAAATACCATATGGATATAAACTAAAAAATCTTATCAAAAATCTTAATGATATAAATTGTATAATTTGTTTTTTTTGTGGAGAAATCTTAAATATTACACCATACGATCTTAAAAATGAATATGGTAAAAAATATTATGTAGATACTCTTACTAAACATTCTCTTGAAAAATGCATTAATACACCTCTTTTCTTTTGTCAAAGAGAAAAAGAATGGTTTCCAATGAGAAAACATTTTCAATGTCACCTTAATGAATGTAGTAATTATATTGATAATAATGACTTTATATCACAAGATTAATTAAATATATTTATTTTTCAAATTTATATTTTATAAAAAATGACAGTAAATATTATTAATATTAATTATGGAGTAATGATTAAAATAATTTTTTCTCATTCATTTTACAATGAGTTCTGATATTTGCGCCCTTTCATGGGCTGATCAAATGGAACTTGAAGACAATGCCGAATTGACTAATGTCAATATCACAAAAGCTGAAATGACTTGCGACACTCTTCTTGATGAAAGTGTTGTTAAAAATATCCAAAACATCGAAAAGTGTCGAACTTATCAAAATGTTTTTGATCCTGAAAGACCTTGTAATCACGGTATGAATTGTAAGATTACAAATTACAATCATCATATTATGTTTTCGCATCCCTTTGCAATTTATTCAAAATTTATATCTATGATTCGTTCTGGAGAATGTATTCATGGAATAAATTGTTCTCGAAGTGATTGTAAATATTCACATCCCGATAAACAAATTGATTCAAATAAGAAAAAAGTTAATTTTTTAATTTAACTTTTTTACAAAAAGCTAAAAACAAAAAAAACTAAAATAAAAACAAAAAAATTATTTTATGTAAATACTAAAATTATAATTATATAAATAAAAAAAAATGATAAAATATATTATAATACTTTTAAAAATGTTTAATACATCTATAAATTATCAATTTTTTTATGAAGAATTATATAATAATAAACATTATAGTAATATTCATAATATTTCATATAGCAATGATCATTTAAATATTTATTTATATCATTTTAATCAAAAAATTATGACTAATAAAAAAAATAATAATAATAAAAAAATATATAATATTGAAAAAACTAATAATAATATTCAGAAAAATAATATAAGAAAATGATAATTTTTTGATATATATAGAAAAATTGAAATAATTATAACTTAAAGATTAAAATTATAATAACAATATATAACAAAAAATGATTAAGCATAGTTGCGAACGATGTGGAAAAGATTTTTCTAAAAAATCACACTATGACTCTCACAACAGACGAAAAACATCTTGTGAAAATAATTATGATAAGATTAAACAAAGTATAGATAAAGTTGACGAAGAAAAATTAAAAGAATTAAATAATAAATCACCACTAAGATATCCAGGGGGAAAACACGAGCGTGTAAAAAATTAGATATTATTTTACAAGAACATTTCAATATGAGTAATTTTGATAATATTATTTCTCCCTTTTTTGGTGGAGGTTCATTTGAATTTTATATTCAAAATAATTATCAATTAAATATTATAGCAAATGACAAATTTACACCTCTTTATAACTTTTGGATGACTTGTAAATTAAATAACCAAAGTTTGTGTGATAAACTTACTGCAAAAATAAACTTGATAGATAAACAACAATTTACAGATATGAGAGAAAGAATTATGGGTGAAAATGATAAATTAGAGCAAAGTTTTATGTATTTTATTATAAATCGATGTTCTTTTAGTGGAGCTACACTTTCTGGTGGGTTTTCACAAGAAGCATCTAAAAAAAGATTTATAAAATCATCAATTGATAATATACAAAAATTAAATCTTGAATATTTTAATATTTATAATATTGATTTTGAAGAATTTATTAATAATAATAATGATAAACGAAATTTGATATTTTTAGATCCTCCATATTATTTAGAAAAATCATCAAAATTATATGGAAATAATGGAGATATGCATAATATGTTTGATCATGATAAACTATATAAATGCATATCAAAAAACAAAAATTGGATTATGACTTATAATAATTGTGAATATATTAAAAATTTATATAAAGATTTTACAATATTTGATACAAATTGGAGTTATGGAATGAATAAATCAAAAAAATCATCAGAAATTGTTATTATTGGTTAGAGTTATTAAACAAAAATAAGGTTAAATATTGAAAAATAAGATTAGATATTGGTATGCCCAATTTTTTATATCTTTTAAAATCTGCAAAGATATAAAAAAATGATAAAATTTAGGATAAAAATTATTATAAAGAGATCATAATATACGATCATAATATAGTTTTTATTATGAATTTGAAATATAATTATATTACTAAACAAGATCATAAATATGAAAATGAAAATGAAAATGAATGTAATTGTGTATGCCGTCATTATGGACGATTTCTTTATAGAACATTTCATAAATCATTACAAATATATATTGAAAAAAAATTTAATATTAAATTATCTGAAAATAATGTAAATTCTATTATCAATTATATTAATAATTTACCAATTATTATATATAAAACATATGAATTTGAATTGCTATTAAAATTGTATAATATAATTAATTTATTTTATTTATATAAGGGTGAAAATAATTTAACAGATCTTATATTATCATATTTATCATATAAAGATTGTTATTTATTGATTGGTATTATATATAAATGTCAATGTTGTAATAGACATCAAATGAATCGATTTTTACTATAAAAAAAATGACAATTATATCAATATTAATTCTATTAATATTAATATTCAATTATGGATAAAACTATTAAATGTCGATGCAATTGTAGTGACAATAAAGCCAATTGTAAAAATATTTTTAAATTTATGAAAAAACAAAATCACAAATTTATTCCAATTAAGAATATTGATAAGCTTTTATATTTTCAAATATCCGAAATTGTTTTTAAATATGAATACATCATGTATTATTACAATTTATATAAACCTGAATCTATTCATAATTTTTTTTCTAATTTTATATCTATTGATGATATGAATATTTTGATACTTATATATGATAATTGCAAATGTTGTAAAAATCATAAAATAAATATTGAATAATAATTTTTTTTTAAAAAATGAAAAAAAAAAAAAAAAAAAAAATTAAATAAAAATTTTTTTTAAAAAATAAAAAAAAAAAAATATAAAAAAATATATAAATTTATAAATATAAATATATAAATAAAATGCAATTTGAAAATGGTGAAATGCAAATTATTCGCCCTAGTTTAGTTTATAATTATAATAATAAATTAATTCAAAAAAAAGATGTTCAAAAAATTTTATTATGTGCAGATTTACATAATAAAGTTCAAAATATTAGTCTTTGGCAAACAGCATTTATTCATAATTCTTATAGTCTTAAAGTAAAAAAAAATAGAAAATATACAGGATTTATTAATTTTAAAGAACAAGAATTAACAGAAGAAGATAAAAAAGATTATAGTGATTGTCTTCAAATTCAAGAAGAATCAAACGAAAATTTAGAATGGCTTGGTGATAGTATTATGAAAGCTATAACTGCAGCATATTTGATAAAAAGATATCCAGATCAAGATGAAGGTTTTCGTACTAAATTAAGGAGTAAATTAGAACGAACAGAAATGTTAGCTAAATTTGCTAAATATTATGAATTTGAACAATATCTTATTATTTCAAATCATATGGAAATAAATTGTAATGGTAGAAATAATCTTCATATTTTAGAAGATTCATTTGAAGCATTTATTGGTGCAATGTATACAGATTTTGGAGAAAAGGATGAAGGAAAAGCATATGAATTATGTCGCCGTTTTATTATTAATACATTTGAAAATTGTGTTGATTTTACAGAATTAATTATGAATGATGATAATTACAAAGATCAACTTATGAGATTTTATCAAAAAAAATTTAATGGTAAATTTCCAATTTATAATAAAAATCAATATGATGAAGAAACAAAAATGTATTATATGACAGTTCTACATCCTATTACAAATAAAGTAATTGGACATGGAAAAGCACAATCTATTCGCAAAGCAGAACAATTTGCTGCAAAACAAGGTTTAAAATATTTTAATGTAGATGTATTAGATTCATCATCTGATTAATATATATTTATAAATTCATCAACTGTTATTAAATTTAATAATTCCTTTCTTTTTAATATTAATTCATCATAACTTATATCTTTTATTTCATTAATATTATTTACAATATTATTATTTATATCTTTATTATCTTTATTATCTTTTATAAATGTTTCTTTATATTTTATTATACCAATACCCCAATCAGTATCTACAACTTTAACATCTAAATGATCTAAAGAATTAAAATATATAATTGATTTCCATACTTTTCCATTCCAATGACGATCTGTATATTCTTTATTATTCCATATTACTGTTTTTCGCATATTATATCGTTCATTATATATATCTCTTTGAAAATATTCAATTGGAGGATTACAATCATGAATTACAATTGTTCCATTTATATTAAGATATCTAAGAGAATTTTTAATATCTTGAAAAATATTTTTTTCATCTAAACAACCATCAATAAATATTATATCAAATTTTATATTATTCTTTAATTCATCTAAATTATTAAAAAATTCTATTGATGTCATTATATTAATATTATCTTCCCATATTTTAAATTCTTTATCATCATATTGTGGTGATGGATCAACACCTATTTTATTTTTAATTAATACATCTGCGAAATGATAACAATTATATACACCAATTTCTAAATATGATTCATAATTATATTTATGAATTAAGTGATTTATAATTGCATTTCTATTGGCATTTCTAAAATCATGTAAAAAATGATATGTTCCACAATCACCATGTATTTCTCTATTATTTTTATGAAATTTTATTATTTTATTTTTAAAAAAATCATGTTCCATATTATAATATTTAAATGGATTGAAAAAATTCATAAAATTTACATTTAAATCATATTCTATTTTAACTGTATTTATATTATTTACATAATAATTTATTAAAAATTTTTTAAAATATTTTTCTAATTCTATTTTTTTATATTTATTTGATAATATTTTATCTTTTGTTATTTGATATATATATTTATATTTTGAAATTGGTTGTTCTATTAGATTCATAAAATAATATATATCTTCATAAGCTTCTTTTGGTATTGGAAAAATATAATGAATTATTGATCTATGATATATTTTTAAATTATAATTTAATTCTAATATTACAGGAATATTTTTAAACAATATTTCAATAATTATATCTATATATGATAATATATCTATATTTTTATCCAAAAATAAATAATAATAATATTTTTTAATTGATTTATAATATAAATCATTAATATTTTTACATTTTTTATCAATAAAAATATCATAATTTGTATTATTCAAATTATTCGAAATAATTTCAATATTACTATATATTAATAGTAATTTCATATATTTATATTAAAAGATATAAATATATTATATTTAACTATTTTGATATAATAGTTTCACTAAGTTGATTTAAATTATTAGTTAATTCTGTTAAATTAGTTGTATTTAATGTAACATTTTTATCCAATTTATCAACATGTGTAGTTAATTTATTTACATTAGATGTAATAATATTTAATTTATTATCAAGTATATTATATTGTAATAATAAATTAGTTATGTTATCACATTTATTATTTTCTTTATTATCTTCTTTATTTTCAAGTTTTTCCATATAATTATCATTATAATAACATCCTTTCATTAAAGATATATACATTATTATAATTAAAAATATTATAAATATTTTAATAATCATTTATATTATATAATTATAATTATATAATAATGTATTTTATAATATTAATATTATTATTTTTAATTATTATGATTTCTGTTTATAATATATTAAATAATAAGAAAATTGATTTACATCATAATATTGAAAAATTTAATACAAATAATGATAATATGAAACAATTAATATTTAAACAAGATATTGTTAAATCTTTTGATTTAGATAATTATTCTATATTTGATAATAATATAGAGATATATAAAACATCTGGTAAATGGAATTTAGATGAATCTAATTGGCAATTAATTGATATTATTAATAATAAAACAATTAATATTATTAAAGATAAAAATCAATATAAATTTAATAATGTTATAATTGATATGCAAAATAAAATTATTATTATTAATAATTACGAAAATGAATTGTTTTTAACAGATAATTTAATCAAAACAACAGATAATAATATTATTGCATCATTAAATAATAATATTTTAGAATACAAAAATAATGAAAATTTATCAACATATATTATATGTTTTATAATAATTAAACAATTACATAAACAATTAAATTTTTCACATGATAAATAATATTAGTTTAACACTTTTATATTATATAATTTTAAAAACTTTTTAATTTGATTATTTATAACAAATAAAGGTATTGTTATATTCATTATATTATCTTTATTCATTCCATTTACATATGAATGATTACTAAATGTAACTGTATTATCACCATTACCATATATAATTGAACCATGTTTTCCATATACATATTTCGATTTGCATATTTTATTGTTCAATAATTGTTCATAAAATTCATTATCATTATTTTCTAAATTAAAATATATATAATTAGCTATAAAATTATATGATTTAATTGATATTATTAAACTAAAATATGTATTATCATTGTCCGTTTCAATATTTAATTTTATATCATATTCCATAAATAATATTATTATCTAATTTTTATATATTAAAATTTAATATATAATATAATTTAATATATATTATAATTTAATATATAATGAATCAACTGACACAATATCTTTTATTATTAATTCACTTATTTTAGAAAATTTATTACTTAATTCAAATTTACCCATTATTTTACTTAAATTTATTAAATTTAATCCTATATTATTTAATCTAATTATATCTCTTACAAAATTACCTTCATATCCATCAATCATTGTACCATTAACCCATTCTCGTGTTTTTTCCATATATTCAACATTAATTATCCAATTTATTCCAATTTTATCTTTTTTTTCCATTTCTGTTGAAATTTTTTGTATTTCTATAATTATTGGATCAGTTTTAAATATATATTGTTTTTCTTCAGTAATATCTCTTGTTTCATCAATAAAAATAGATAAAATTTCAATTATTTTTTCTACATTCAAATTATCCAATATTCCTCTTTCTAATATTTCTGTCAATAGTATTGGATTACATTCACTAATATGACTTGCTATTATTCCTTTTAATTGAACAATCCCATTTTGTATATATTTTTCCTCTTCTAAAAAATTTATTATTTTCATTAAATCATCATCAATCATTGTTTCATAATTTTTTATTTCTTCTTTCATTTGATTTATTTGTTTGATTTTTTCAATATATTTAATATAATTATTATATTTTTCATTAAATCCTTTAATTTGTTCAATATCATATTTCCTCTGTCTATTCATTTTCATCTCTTTATTACTTAATTTTATAATTGATCGTTTTGTTTCCGATAATAAGTTATATTCTTCCATTAATGTAATATCATCTATCACATATAATTCTTTTTCTAATTTTTCTATACTTTCATATAAAAATTTTATTGTATTGTTTAAATCTTTATTCATTAAAGATTTATCTAAACATTTAATAATATCTTTATTATTTGATAATAACATTTTTAATACATATTGATAATTTAAATTAAATTTTGATGAAATTTTTTGAGTAATTCCTGTCATCATATTAATATATTCTTGACGTATTGGTAATTCATATAAATTAGGCAAATGTATAATAATACCTTTATGATCTAATCCTCTACGTCCAGCACGTCCAGACATTTGTCTATATTCATGTGTATATAATGTTCTAAATCCATTACAATGATTATCATATTTAGAAAATCCAGTATATAAAACAGTTTTAGTAGGCATATTAATACCTACCGCAAATGTTTCTGTTGCAAATAATATTTTAATTAAATTTCTTGAAAATAATAGCTCAATAATTTCTTTTATAATTGGTATTAAACCTGAATGATGAACAGCAATCCCTTTAAATAACAATGATTTAACAAAAATAAATTGATTCATTGTTTGATATAATTTTTTATTATCACATATATTTAAATAAAAATTAATTAATCTTTCTATCTCAGCATTTTCATCATGTGTATTAAATGAGTTTATTATTGATGATGCATAATATTCACATTTAGATTTTGATAATGTAAAAAAAAGAGCTGGTGTTAATTTATCTTCATCTAAAATTTTAACTATATTATTTAATAAATGAATTTCTTTAATCTCTGTTTTTTTCTTTAAAAAATACATTTTATCAAAATTTATATTATTTAATTTATTATTATTATCTAATATTTCAACTAATTTATTACTATGTTCATCTAAATATCCATTTTTTTCTTTTTTTGTTTCTATATAAAAATAATGAGTTAATGGGATAATTCTTGTTGGTTGTGGAATTAAATTAATTTCTCTATCTTTAATTTTACCAATCCATTCTGCAAATTGTTCCTCATTTGAAATAGTTGCAGATAACATCACTAATTTTATATTATTTGGCAACATCATAATACATTCTTCCCATACACCTCCTCTATCAATATCATTAATATAATGAATTTCATCAAATATAACTGTATCTACATCATTCGATATATCTAATTCTATATCATAATTATTCATATTCGTATATAATAAATTACGTAAAATTTCAGTTGTCATTATTATACAATCAGCAACTGGATTAAATTTAATATCACCTGTTAAAATACCAACATTACTATATTTTTGTTTAAATTCATAAAATTTTTGATTAGATAGTGACTTAATAGGAGATGTATATATCACTTTTTTATTTTTTTTAAAACTTTGTTCAATAGCATATTCAGCAATTAAACTTTTACCAGAGCCTGTTGATGCAGTTACAAGAACATTTTCATCTAAATCAATTGAATTCATTGCATGTTTTTGAAAATTATCTAATTTAAATTTATAATTAGACTCATTTTTATGACTTATGTTACCATATAATATTTTCATTAATATTTTAATATAAATTATTTTTTCATTTTTTGGATATTTTAACGTTTTAAGGTAATAAAAAATGACAATTAATTATAGATAATACAATATTTAATGAAATGAAACAAAATACATTTAATACGGATGTTTTTTCTAAATATGGATTTAATTTAAGTGTTGATGATAAAATATATTTACTTTATTATTATGATTTAATTCATAATAATGACAATTTTATATATAATTTAATTAATGATTTTATTAATTTTAAAATTAAAATTAATAAAATTGCAAAAGAATATAATGTCTCTTTTTCAGAACAAGAAAAAATTTATCTAATTAATTTTTTTGAACAAAATAATATATCTATGAATGATATTTCATTATATATCATTATTTACAAATTTTCTAAACTTGTTTAGAAAATTAACATTTGTCTAAAATAAACATACATCAAATTTTTTATTATAATTTTCTTCATTTATAAATTTTGATTCATTTTTATTACTTTTTATATTTATATTTATCTTAATATTTACATCTATTTCTTTATTATTATTTTCAATATGTATATCTTTGAACATACATACTGAAGTATCAAGTTTTTCATCTACCTTTTCACATATAAAATAATCTTGTATCTGTGTATCAATATATTTTTGTTTAATATTTTTTTGTTTTAACTCATCAATTCCCTTTATTCGATATTTTAAAACATCATCCCAAAATTCTTTCAATAAAGGAACATTTTTTTCAAACCATTTTTTATCCCTATATATAGGAATACACGAAACATCCACTAATTTCCAATAATCAATACCTATTAATACTGAATTATCAGGTGTATTTTGTAATAATATCCATTCATCATATTCTTTTTTATTAATTCCTAATTTAGAATATTTATATGACAATTCTTTAGTTATTTTATTCATATATACTATTATTACCCCTTTTTCATTACCATAATGATTTAAAAAAAAATTTCCAGCAAAATTATCATTATAATATTCTTCACTATTTGAATATTCTTCTATTTTACATTCTAAAAAATCACATCTATCTAAATCACATATTTCTAATTGTCCTTGGACTTGAATCCAATAATATTCAGGTGGTTCACCTGTAATTTCTCGTTTTGGAGGACATTTTATTTCTATCATTATGCCATCTTCAGTTATACCATCTGGTGAAGCTCCTAAAAAAGAATATTTTGGATGTTGGATTAAACCAAATTCAATAATATTAACTTTATTACGATATTCATATATCATATTTGCAACTGGTTCATATTTTATACCATGTTTCATATGACCTCCAAAAAAAGTTTGTTTTTCTCCACATTTTGCTCTTAATAATTTATTTCGCGATGAATATTTATTTTTATTTAAAGCTGATGCCCAATCACTTGCTGTTATCATATTATCACGTATCTTATACCATTCATCACTACGTTGAATAATATGTGGTAATTCAGATAATTTTTTAACTTTTTCTCTTAATTCATCTAAATTATTATAAGTTTCTATTTCATTATGATATTTAAATTTTAATTTATAATCAGTTTTAGAATTATTTATAATTTTAAGACAAGTTGTTTCAAATTTAACATCACCAAAATTTAATTTTGTTTCAAATGCTTTTAATAATTCATCCATACTATTTATATTATAATATATTTTATAATATATTATCATATTTCCTTTATATAAAATTTTTTATAAATTACTTTTTTTTTGTATTATTCTAAATATATTATCAATAATAATAGCTAATTCATAATTAATATATTCTAATACTTTAAATTGATATTCATCAATATCTGAATAATATTTTTTAACATCATCTACAAAACGATTAATTACATGTAACACAATTTCTTTTTTATCAAATCCACATAAATCTTTATATTCATTAATATTAATTATTACATATAATACATATTTGATAAAATTTTTCATCACAAATGATATATCTGGTTCATCTGATAACATATAAGTAACTAAACGATTATATAAATTTTCACTTACTAAAATCGTATTATTTTCTGATTTCCTTATTGTTTTTACTTGAAAATTTATTTTTTTTTTATATAAATTATTATATATTTCAATTAAATTATTAAATATTAATTGAACTGATTCTTTTTCATCCTCAGTATGTTTTGATATATATACTAAATAATGTTCTAATATTTCTCTACAATATGTATATTTTTCTTTGTCTGTAATTTTGTATTTTTTTGTAACTTCTGAAACTAATTCTAAAATTAATAATGGAATATTTAATATATGATCATATTTAATATTTGAAAATATTTGTGTTTTTAATTTTATTATAATTTCATTTATAATTGATTTTTTTTCATTTATTGAAAATGATTTCATCCACTATATATTAGAAATATAATAAATTATGATATTTATTTTTTTTTATTTATTTTGCTATATTTACTATTAAATTTATATATTCTCATTAAATATACATATAAAAATGATATATATGTTTGTAATTCTAATATTTTATCATCAGTTATATCTTTAAATATTATTCCAACATTATTATATATATTATTCATTATTTCCATTATTATATATTTACGATCATCAATATGAATATCATAAAAACTTATATGAAACATCATATAAGTTATCATATTAAAAAATTTATATAAAAATATATCAATATCATATCTTTTGAAATTAATTTCAGTAATGATTTCGTTATATAAATTTTCAACTAATAATATTGGTTTAATTGAAATTTTACCACATTTATTTAAATCTATTTTTTTTTTTGATATTTCTATTAATTCTTCAACCATTGGTTGAAAGATTCTCATTAAATATTTTTTTATATTATCTTTTATTATTGATTTATTCAATGTATATTCATATAAATCATATGATAATAAATATTTATCGATTCCTTTTATATTATGTTTATATCCAATTAATTCTACTTCTTCTATTATAATATAAATTGTATAATAAAAATTAGTAAAATTTATATCTGTTAATTTTTTATTATTAAATTTTAATAATAATTCTTTAAAAATTTCATCATTTTGTTGTATCATATAATTTCTTATAATATTATTTTATCTTATTCCTAAAAATATAATAATATATTATTATATAATGACCTCAATTGAAAATTATGTATCAAACTTATTTTCTGGAAAATGTTTTATTTCACAATTATATTATGCTGTTGATAAAGCAAGAACTGCTATTAATACCAATCGTGTTTTTTATTTTACAGTAAATATTCCAAATATTGGTACAAAAAATTATAATTCATTATGTTTAATATCATTAGATAATAAATCAGTAAATTGTTCTCTACAATCTTTAATTAATGAAGTTACACCAGGTAATATTACTATTGATCAATATGTAACTTTATTATTATATGGACGTACACAAATACAACTATTATTTCAAACAGAAATAAATGCATTACATACTCGTTCAAATAATAAATCATTTAGATATATTTATAAAAATCCATATAATACATATGCAAATGTATTGACTAATACATTAACATTTAATAATGCAACTGTATTTTTAGATTTTATGTGTGAAAGTATGAAAAATTCATTTGATCCAACTTTATTATTTCCAACATTATTTTTATAATTATATATTATATATTAATGGGACAATGGTTATCATCTTTTTTTAATAAAATAGATAATGACAAATTAGTAAATTATACAGAAAAATATTGGAAAAAGAATAATAATAATATAACAAAAAATAATTTTAATAATATTAATGGTTCATTTAGTTTTTCAGGATATAAAATGGATACAAATTTATTCGATTATTATGGTTTATATAACGAAAAAAAAAAATATAATAAATATAGAAAAATAAATAATAAATCAAATTCAGATAATTTATTTTTTGATACAATTGTGTTAAATCATAATAAATATAGATCAAATATATATATAAAAAGATTAGAACAAAAAATAAAAGATCAATTAATACAAGATTTTAGAAGAGAAAAAGAATCACATTATTTTACAAAAGATTTTTTAGATAATTTATATAATACAATAGATAAAAAAATAAATTATACAAATTTTATAAAAGAAAATCGTAAAATTTTATATAGATTAAATTTTAATAATAAATTATATAAAAACGTTTTAAATGATATAAATACTATATCAAATAGTAATTTACGTTTATTTATAGCAGTATTATTTTCACAAACATTACAATCAATTCCATTACAATTAACACAATATTTATATGATCAATATTTATTAGATATGCAAAAAGAAAATAAAATTCCAATGTTATTAAGTGGTAAAAATATAATATTTATTGATTTTATTAATAATGATAAATTTATAATCATTAATGGATTTATTACATTTACGTTTAAAGATCCATCTTTAACTATTGAAAATTATGATATATATACAAAATTTTCGATAAAATATGATAAATTATACAATAATAAATTAAATGTTAAAAAAACAATTAAAAATAAAATAGAAAGTATTGAATATAATATGAATGAATACTTAGTTTTTCAATATATAACATTAATAAAATATGATAAAACATTCATAAATAAAAATATTTCAAATAATATAAATATGAGTATATTACAAAATAAATTAAATAAAAATAAATTAAATAAATATAAATTAGATCAAAATAAATTAGATCAAAATAAATTAGATAAAAATAAATTAAATAAATTAGATCAAAATAAATTAAATAAAAATAAATTAAATAAAAATAAAAATAAATTAAATTAAATAAATTAGATAAAAATAAATTAAATAAAAATAAATTAGATCAAAATAAATTAAATAATAAATTATAATTTATTTCTGAATTATTTATTTTATTTATATTATATATATTATATAATGACTACATATATTTACGCCTATATAAAGAATGTTATTGTAGGTAAATGTATTATAAATTCTTTATATAATGCAGTTGACAAAGCATTATCTTTACAAGGTTATCAAACATATTGTTATCGTTTTACTATGAATCCATATGGGTCAAAATTATATACAAAACAGGAATTAATTAATTTATATAATTTATCTCTTTGCACTAATGTACAAACAGTTGCTTCTGAAATTGATGGAAATCCTACAATTGAACAAGCAGCTCTATTATTAATGTTAGCGAAATGTACTTTTAGAGGATTATATCAAGCATATTTAAAACAAATATATATGCAAAGTGAATTAAAAATATTTTGTTATACTTTTACTAATCCATATGGAATTTATGCAAATGTTGATCAAAATAAATTAAATTTATATTGTGATGAAGAAAGAATATTTAGATTTAATGAATGTCCTTGTGAAACTTTTGATGCACAACTTTTATGGAGTTTTACTTAATATTTTAATTTTATTTATTTTATATTATTTATATGCTATATATATAGGAATAATATAAAATATGTCATGTGCACCATCAAAAAAAAATAATAATTTAACTTGTTATTCTTTAATATCTTTACAAAATATAGCTAAATCATATAATAAATATTATTCGAATAAAATAAAAATTAATGGTCAAACTAAAAGTCAATTGTGGAATAATATACGTAATAATTTGAGTAATATATGTGGTAATTTTGAATATTGTTGGATGAAAAAAGGTTTTGGAAATAATAGTGATGAAATTAAACATAATACATTTCGACCTGAAATGCCTAAAGAATGGATTGATAGTTCTTTAACAACTTGGTTAAATACAGATGATATTAATGCTGTTATGAAACAATATGAATATAAATATAAAGATTTTTTTTTCATAGGTCCTGTTCCAATTGATTGTAATATTAAAAGTAAATTAAGTTGTCAATTAACAAATTTTAATATTAATAAATTAATTACTAAAGGAATATATAAAATTGCTGTAATATATAATACAGATATTAGTACAGGACCTGGAAAACATTGGCAAGCGTTAGTTTGTATTATTCCAAAAAAAATAAATAAAATTGGTCAAATTATATTTTTTGATAGTTATGGTTCTGAACCATCTTCTGAAATAATGTTTTTAATGAAAAAATTACAAACTGATATAAAAAATGGAAATAATATAAATATGATTATAACATGGAATAAAAAATCTCATCAAACAGATTCGTATAATTGTGGAATGTATAGTATGTATTTTATTATTAAAATATTAGAAGGATATACATTAGAACAAATTAATAATATGGATTTATCTAGTAAAACTATACAAAAATTAAAAGAAAAATTTTATCATAAACAATAATTTAATTATATATATATATATATAATATGTCATTTACTCCAACTGTTTTTAAACAAAATACAAAAATTTTTAAAGATTTATTTGTTCTTCAAAATACATTATCATCTAATAATACTATGACTGTTAGTGGTAATATTGATTTAACAACTGATACTACTTTTTTTAATACATATGATAATTATAGTTTAGATGGTTCTCAATTACCTCTTTTTACTTTAGGAAAACCTGTTCAGGAAACAAATTTAATTCAAACTAAAAAATTATCATTATTTAATAATACTCGAAATGGTAATGTTAAAATAAGACTAAATCAAAGTGGTTCATACGGTTCTACAAATTTAACTTTTAATAATCCAAAATGTAAATTATTATATACTAGTAATTTGTGGAATGTATTAAATGGACCTCCATTATATGCTGATACCCAACAAGGTTCTAAACTTGTTGGAACTGGTAATTCTGGCAATTCCTTACAAGGAAAAGCAATATCATTATCTGCAGATGGTAATACCTTAGCCATTGGAGCTGAAGATGATGGTGATCCAAATCCAGCTCGTCATGGAGCAACATGGATATTTACTCGTTCTGGTACGACATGGACGCAACAAGGCAATAAACTTATTGGAACTGGTGGTTCTGGAACTGTTAAACAAGGAAACTGTGTTTCCCTTTCAGCAGATGGAAATACTTTAGCTATTGGTGCAGGACAAGATGGCAGTAATAAAGGTGCAGTATGGGTATTTACTCGTTCTGGAACTACTTGGACTCAACAAGGTTCTAAACTTGTTGGAACTGGTGCCAGTAATCCTGCTGAACAAGGAAGTGCTGTATCATTATCTGCTGATGGAAATACTTTAGCTATTGGCGGATTACGTGATAATAGCTATAGAGGTGCAACATGGATATTCACACGTTCAGGAACGACTTGGACCCAACAAGGTTCTAAACTTCTTGGTTCTGGTTTTGCTGGTTCTGAAAGTTGGCAAGGTGTAGAAGTATCATTATCAGCTAATGGAAATACTTTAGCTATTGGTGCTTCAAGAGATAATAGTAGTGCTGGAGCAACTTGGATATTTACTCGTTCTGGAACAACTTGGACTCAACAAGGAAATAAACTTGTTGGAGCTGGTGCTGTTAATCCTGCTGATCAAGGAGTATCAGTATCATTATCAGCAGATGGAAATACTTTAGCTATTGGGGGAGAAGGAGATAATAGTGCTGTTGGTGCTGTATGGATATTTACTCGTTCTGGAACTACTTGGACTCAACAAGGAGATAAAATTATTGGTACTGGTGCTTCTGGAACTGCTCGTCAAGGTTATAGTGTATCTCTATCAGCTGATGGTAACACATTAGTTTCTGGTGGATATATTGATAGTAGTAATAAA
>Ga0209850_1000019_pt1 | contig 25075 bp, 44 predicted proteins | sample GWRWT2_2Sept14_FD_187193 | JGI IMG/M metagenome (GOLD analysis project Ga0209850, IMG submission 187193) | Sand microcosm microbial communities from a hyporheic zone in Columbia River, Washington, USA - GW-RW T2_23-Sept-14 (SPAdes) (version 2) ...
GTAAGTAAGTTTCCTATTTCGGAAGCAGTAAACTTTCCCAGCCTACTGCTCATCCAATTGTCTTGTTCAAACATTATTTTAAAGATTTTTTGCGATTAGTGAATAAAGTTTTTTCTGCATTACTCCAATCTTCTTTTGTAGAGTATAGCATTTGTAATTCTGTAATATCTTTACATTTAGCAAGTTTATTAATTAATTCGGCATCAATGCCAGGCTTTACTTGTTCGCCAGAAGCATCAGTATCTTTATCAGTTACAAGCCCAAGAGCAGAACTTAAAGCATATCTACGCATATAAGTAATAGCAGAGCCAAGCACTTGAAAGTCATTCATTTTAGATAATTGAACTCCTTGAGGAATTTCAAATACACTCTCTAAACACTCCCCACTTTCTACATGGAATATAATTGTTTTTAAAGCAGTACCTTGACCTACTTGAGTAAAACCTAATCCATGCTTTGCCATTAATGGATTAATAATTGAAAAAATAGCTGGTAAATCTGCATAAGAATAACCATAGCCTTGAGTGCCTTTGTGAATTACCGGCACTTCTTGTTGGAATGCTGCAATAGCAGTGTAAAGTTTGTTCATAGTTGTAGTGGCTTTTATAACTCCGGCCAGAAGTTTAACAAAGGTAAATAAAGTTTTTTAATTAACAAAATTTCTTTATAAAATAATATCCGAGTACAAATCCTTTTGCAATTCTATAAGCCTAATAGCATGAATAACAGTAGTATGATCCTTTCCAAATATAGCACCTACTTCCATTAAAGTGAAGCCGGTTTGATATAGTTTATACATTAACACCATTCTCGGAAGTACTATACTTCGCTTTCTGCTTCTGCTCATAATATCCTCGTAACTTATGTTGTAGTCCTTGCATACAGTTGTTATTGCAGTTTTTATTACCTGGTCTTTGTTAGCCTTTAGATTGTTTCTTAATTCCTTAATTTGAGTTCTTAATTTAATTAACTCGTGGCTCTTCAATTTTAACTCCTTCGGTGTTGTCTGCATAATAAATGGATAGTTTTATATTTTCTTGTTTACATTTTAATTTCAAATCTACATAAAAATCATGTAGCATATTGTCTATTTCTTCGGATTTTAGAGATGCTTCAAATATTGTAGCTATTTCCTCTAATCTTGATAATCTTCTATCCATTGTAATTCATTAAAAGGTCATTAATTTCAGCTATAAGCAAGTTGTATCTTCTATCCCCTAATAATTCGTAAGGATCAATACCGAATATAGCTAATTCCTCAATAATGTAATGAGCTTGAATACCTGGATGCTCAAGTGTTTGTTTTTCTTCTGGCTGATAGTAAGCACTAAAAGTTACCGGAAAGCCTTTGTAAGTAATTTGTTGCATAGTTATTGGTTTAAAATGTTAAAGAATTTATTGATTTCTCTATGTGGTAAGCCCTCTAAATATTGAGGAGTAAATAAGCTCAAGCATTCATTAAGCAAGTGCTCTCTGTTATAGTTGTGCATTATAACCAGATTAAGAATACGGAATTTAATATCAAATTTTGTTTGCTTTGCTTTTAACCATACCTCTTCCGACTCGCTATACATATAGGAATAGTCATGATATCTTAAATCTTTTAATAAATCTTTGTGGAGTTGTTCTTTAGTGTACATAGTTGTATATTTTAAAAGCAATCAATATATTTATCTACTTCTGCAAAATAATCATATCTTTTATTCCCTTTTTTATTGTCAAAGTTTTCCTCTAATTCTTCCATTATTTCTAATGTTATCCATTTCGCACATTCTTTAGCTTGTTCAAAAGTTAATGAAGTTCTTAATTTTTCACTTTGCATTAAAAGGTGTATTATAGTTTTTGCATGGTCAAATGCAGCTTGTTGCTCTTTTGGTGTTAATTGTGTTTTAGTGTACATAGTTATTTAGTTGAATTACGATAAGCAGTTATTAATTTAATACAATCTTCATACCAATCATGGTTTCTATCGGAGTATGGTTTATTAGGCAATCTCAAGTTAAATATTGCAGTTTTATAAACCCATTTTCTATGTATAGGATTTATAATATCAGTATCTCTTAAAATAGTTAATAGCAACCAAGCTAAATACTTGTTAGTTGGTTTAGTTTCTACCATCCAGTTAGTTAAGCTCTCCATTATTTTTTGTTTTGTGCGTTTAAAAATACCACAACAGTAAAGTAAGTCGCAGCTACTAAAAGAATACCAAGAATAATGTGATCTTGTTGAATTAAGCCAAGTGAAATGGCAGTTGAAAGGATTGTTAATTTGTTCATAGTTTTTGTTTTAACCTCTGCATCATTGCTTCGGTAGAACAAAGATAAACAAACTATTTCAATAATTAACATTTTTTGTCAATTATTTTTTAAAGTTTTTCTAAATTATTCTAAATTAATGGTTTATAAAACTAACTTTTGGCAAAATTCATGCAATTATTTGTAGAATTGTTACTAACTTGTCCATTTTATTAGTTAAAAAAGTGGACTATTATATCTTATTGAATATAGTATTAACTAAAACAAGCCTTTTATATCTAAATGAATATAGTTAATCATCGAAGAGCTCAAAGTATGTTTCATTAACAAACTTCTCAACGATACGTAATGATTTAGCTTTGATATTGTCTATAACTTCTCTATCATCTTTAGTCATAACATTAAGCTGCTCCATTGTAGCAAGAGCATAACAGAATGTGTTTATGTATTCGGAAGCAGTAGTTTCATCTACTACCCATTCGATTTCTTGTTCCTGGTCCTCGTTTAACTCTTCAGCCATGACTAAAGTATTTCGCCTTTGAATATTCTTTTATTTTCTACTTTGAAATTTCCCTCTTTATCTACAATAACATGAGCAAACCCATGAGCATAATTGTTAGCAAATGGCACATAATCTGGATTTAACTCACATAAGCAGCCGGTACTCCAAGTTGTAGTAATATCTCCACTTAAATTTGTTTCTGTATGTTCGCTTACTTTGTGAACGTGCCCAATTAAGATACTTTGCTTTGCCTTTACATAAGCTCCACGAGCAGCATTTACCGGACTAAAAGCACCACGCATCAATAAGTGTCCATGATGAATAAATAACTTACCAGCTTTAACTAATTTAGTATCCTCAATTAAACGTATTTTAAGCTCATTTAAGCCAAGTATTGACTCCAATGAAGCATTAGCTATATCCAGTAATTCTGGAGCTTTAGCCATCATCCAATGATTAAAGCGAACATCGTGGTTGCCAAGCATCCAGTATATATCTTGAGTAGGGAATGTAGCTCTTAATACTTGTAAGAAGTTTTTACAAACATCAATCTCGTAAGCCAAGCTCTTTTTTCTTGGATCTTTAAGAAAGCGACTAATTTGGTAGAAGTCAATTAAATCACCATTTATTACAATGGTATTAACTTTCTTATCTCTTCCGTAATTAAAAGCACAAGTTAAAGCCTGGATATCGTGATAAGGAACATGAATATCGGATATAACGAGAATGTTGTTATTAGCCAACGGAAGTTTAATAGGTATATTCTCTACTGCTTCGCTTTTAGGGAATTGGTATGGATTTTCTGGATTTAATGGCTCTGCATTCTTGTTATTCTTTCTTGTAGCTTCGCCACCTTTACCAAGTGCCTTATTGCATTGACTGTAGCAGCTTGTTAAGTCATTGAATAGTTGTTTATGTTTATTATAAACTATCCTTGAGAATTGCCTTACCGGAGTATTAGGGAACTCTTGTCTTAATTCAATAATGATTTGTTTTTTTGTCATCGTAGTTATTTATGAAAAGTATAAATTTGCTTCTGCATTTCTCCTTTTAACCAAGCCATTCAATACCTTTCCGTTTGCTCGTGTCCACTTCTCAAATTCTGTTCGTATTGTTTTGTCTTTAGGATCAGCATTTACTTTCTTTAATAAAGTAGAAGTTTTTAAGTTTCCTACTCCACAGTTATATGCAAAATCAGTTAAAGCATCTTTTTGATTTTGATTTATGTTGGATTTTACTAACTCTACTACTTGCTGAACAAACTTAATGAGTATTATTTCCAACAATTGCTCTGCTCTTTCTAAAGTTATTATATCGTTTTCTTTGACTGCTTTGCCATTCTCATATTGAGTATTCCCATAACCAATGGTCCAGATACCAGCCGGACATTTATAAGCCTTTAATTCACAACCCTCAAATTCTTTAACTAACTCTTTTAATTTGTTAGATATTACCATATAAGTTTTTTAAGAAGTACCAATACAACCGAAAAGACAAACATTATATACAAAATAGTCCTTAATGTTTTTAACTTGCTATTAGCGACAATTAGAGCCTCATTAGAAGCCTTTAATTTACTTTCCAATACAAATAGTTTGGAAGTATTTTCAAGCCTTATAATGCTATCCTTTTTTATTGTTTTAGTTATTGTCTTACCTGGAAGATAAACGAAGCGAATAACCTCGTTATTGATTATGCTATCCTTTGTGATAGTATCTAAATTTAAAATAGTATCTAACTTAATTACTTCCCTTACTTCAATTGTTTCCTTATTTGGAAACTTATCAGCACAATTTTGAGCTATTAGAGTAGGGAATTTATTTTGAATTAACGCCAACTGCTTAACCGATTTCTTTTCAGTCAAACATGAGGATAAAATGATTGTTAGTAGTAGTATATATTTCATTTAATCTTTTTTAAACTTTTCAGCGACCGAGCCACCTATTCCAATGAGCACTATCATTAAACAAGCATCTATAATGGAAGAACTTTCATGAGAAAACAACTTAGTGAACAAGCATAAACTTCCAATGAGTGCCAAAACTCTTTTAAGCGACCATTTGCCATCTTTATCTTTTAACATTTTTACCTTTTAAATTCTTTTTAATTTGAATTATATAGTTAGCAATAGCCAATAAAGAAACGATAACACCTAAAATAAAGGTAATATCACTCTTTGTCAAGTTAGCTGCTACATTTAATACTAATGAAGATACTAATAAAATATTATTATTGTGATGCTGATTTTCTACAAACATTTCTATTTAGTTGGGAATGGTGGAGCTGGTTTAGGTTGATACTCAATCGGAGTAACATTTACATAGTGGCATACTTGTTCTCCATCTACTTCTTCGCATTGTTGCTCTGCTAAATAAAGAAACTCTGGATATACTATTCCGTTTAATTCCTCTATTGATATAACCCAGTTGTCAAGTATATCTTGAATACTGTTAAAGTAGCAATCTGGTGCGTAGGCTTTGCCTTGTATCTTTTCTTTGTCTGTTAAGGATATTTTATAAACTATCATAATTATACGTTTCTTGAAAGTGTTGTTTGGAAGTCAGTTATAAGTTGGTTTAACAAAGCTATTTCAGCACTTGACAATCCATCACCTATTGATGAAAATGCACATTGTTTATTATCATATTCAAATACAACCCCATTATTGTTATATGCACTCAAATATAAATTAACATTTGGAGTCCCATTTAAGCCTAAACCACTTTGAGAAGTTGGAGTTAAAGATGTACTATTTTTATAAAGTTCTCTTGTTGTTGAATTTGGAGCATTTGCTACAAATAACCCTCTTGAGTCAGTAACTAAAAATTGTGATAAACCTTTAGTCGCACTACCAATTATAGTGAAAGCAATATTACTTGTCCTTCTTATAATTAATCTTAAATTATCTGTTGCACTATCAGCTCCCATTGTAGAGCTTGAAGCTACTGCGGAGTCAGTTCTTGAATAATAAGATAAATGTATATTGTTTGCACTCAAATTTGCACTCGGCACTAACTTCGTATCAGCATACCCATTCGTACCATTCGGTTGAGCACCATTTGTAGAGTAAGTCCAACCTCCAGACCAAGTTAAACGGAATGCTGCATCTAAATCTCTTGCATCTTTAAGATTGTACTTCATTTGAGAAGCCATAAATGCAGCTGGAGTAGTTAGAATAGGTTGGTAAGTAGAAGCAGTTGAGCCAAGTTCAAGTTGATTCCCATAAACATAAATACCACTTGTTCCATTGCCAGTATAATTACCACTATCTGCACCATTCAAACTTAAACTTATATAATATTGATTACCACCACTTATAGCATTGTTACTTACTACGCATCTATACCAACCATTACCTATGTTAGTAATACTTCCAGTTCTACCTCCAGATGCAGTACCTACAACACCATTAACTAAATCAAAATAAACGCCCCCTCCATTATCGGATAACCAAGCCCATTGTCTGCCATTTGATTTTAAATAACAAGAATAAGTTGATAAAGCAGTTGTTGCTACAACACCACTATACATAACGTGATATCCAGATGATGAATTTTCAGTCATTAAATACGCAGTATTAGCACCAAATGGATTAGCTACATTTTGAGTTAAAGTCAAATTATTTTTGCCCCAATATGCATTTGAAGTGTCTTGAGTATAACTAAACAAATTTCTATTATCAGTAACCATTGGATATACTGCTTTCATCTTACTCCATAAGCCAGAACTCTTTAAGTCCTTTACTAAAGTAGTAATAGCAGATTTTTGTGTTGTACCACTCAATCCAGTAGCAGTAATAAAAGCAGATGCATCCGAGTCCACCCCAGATGCAAATACCCTATTAATTGTATTTTTTATTATGTTCAGCATTAGTATAAAGCGATTATATCAGAAGCAGTTGTGTTAGTAGACATTACTTTAATAACTTGGATAGGCATGAAAGTACCATTAGCCACATTCTTAAATGTGAATACTCCACCGTTACCCATAGTTACCGCAACATCTCCACCAGTTCCAATATAAAGACCACCAGTCAAATCAAGAACAGTACTATCGGATTTCGTTATACTTAACGCACCAGCTGCTTGATCATTCGTTTCTCTCTTAAAATTTGCCATTGTATTTTATTTTAAATAGGATTAATTAGGAATTTGACACTCGTTATATACAAAATCTACACCCAAAGTAAAGCTAAATCTTGCCCCACCTAAATAGTCCGGAGTTTGCTCTTCAACCACATCAAAAGAAACATCGCCTAAACGAATTTCTTGATTGTATTTTAAAGCTGAAAGTATATCCCCACCTATTTGAATGCAGTCACTTTTTACATCCTCTACATTGGTTTGGTCTTGTAAGGTTTTATCCAAAGTAAATAACTCAACATTAAAAGTCATCACATTGCCACTTATAGAGCCATTAGCAATGTTAAAAAACATAGCTGGATAGTTATTATCCCCTTGCTCTAAAAAGTCAAACGTGTCTCCGAAAAAAACTGTTTTGACTTGCTTATGACTTTCCCCTAACGAGCTTATTGTTTGTATTACTTGGTTTAGTGTCATTTTTTTCAATTTTAGCCAAGAAGAGTTTTAACTTCTCAACATTTTTATTGTTATAATTTTTTGCCATTAGCAATCGTTGCAGTTTCTAAATATGTTGCCTTGATACTTCTCTTCAAACGTTCTTTTTCTATCGTAACAATCATCTAAAAATATAGAACTTGTATAAGCATCATTATCCGGTAGTATCGTTTCAATCGTGCTTCCTGGATTAATATACAAAGGTAAGTTACCTATTGAAGCTTGGTATTTTAAATAATTGATTAATCTCTCTTTGTAGAACTCTGCTCTTGTTTTGTATCTTGCTGAAATATCTAACAAATCTTGCATTGATGGTTGAGTAGTATTATCTCCCGTTTTTTGTACTGTACCTTTCGTGTACATTTGGAAGTTTAATTCTACACTTAACTCGCTTAATACATAATATACCAAAGTGTCTGCAATGTAATCGTTGATTAAAGTAACCTCTGCCGAAGTTAAGTTATTAGATTGAATACCAGTAAGAATGCGATTATAAAGAGCAGTACCAAGAGCCGGATGTATGTACATATCTTGGCTCGTTTTGATTTCTGGATAAAGTAGTTTCTCATCTACGTTACCAGCTAAACCACTACGCTCTTTTATTGAATTAGGACTAATTATAAGTATGTTCTTGCTCATTTTTATTTGTTTTTACGCATTACGATATTGCTTTTCCATTCGTGTCGGCAGCTTGGAGAATGTTCGCCACTTGGCATAGTCCACCAACCACCTTTTCTGTCCCATACTGAATAACCTAATCTTGCACTAATTTGCTCAATATCACTTCTTGAATAGAATTTATCTAAAGACATTAATCGTTTACAAAACTCTCTACTTGGGTGCTTTTCACTATCTCTTTGTGTAATCGGTATATCATTTTTCCACTCATAAGAGTATCTAATCATAAAAGATTTAGTTTCTGGCTCTATTTTAGTTAAGTCCTTTAAAGGAGCAGTTAATTCATGAATTAAAACTCCGTTCTCCGTTCCTTGAGCTAAACTACCACTTTTAATTAAATCCTCAATATTTCTATTTACAACATCAATATCAATTTTTAAAGTATCTGCAATTACTTCCGGTGTTATTCTTTTATCCTTGCTTATTAAGTCAAGTATATCAGCTTTAGTTTGGTTTATAGTTGCAAATAATTCGTAATCGGTATATTCATCAAATCTTGCTTTCTTTTTGAATACTTGGAAATTCTCACTTGATTCGCCAAACTCCTCAAATATAAACTCATCGCTCATTTGTTGTGGTTGTGTTTGATACTGACTCATATCAATACCCAACTTCTCTAATATCCACTCTTTAGGTGCTACTGCAGCTATTGTTTGCTCTCCAAATTCAATACCTATTGGCTCAACTGCTATCAAGTACATTGGCTCTTTTACACCTCTGTAACTGCCTATCATGTTAATAACTGCTTCAATTTGTCTTTGCTTGTAATTGATATAAGTGTTTTTAAATATCTCATATCCATCACGCATCTCTTGTCTTGTCCCTAATTTGCCAGGCTCTGCAATACCAAATAAAGCCGGAGTAGTAATTTGATGAGCTACATAAATGTTTGTTCTAATCAACTCATCTACATGACCGAAATCTTCTTTAGTTAAATCACTTGCACCCAAGTCATCTATAATAGGCTTTCTGCCACTATCGTTTACAAATGACAAAAGGAATTTCTTACCATCACTACCTGTAAACTTATTCTCAAACTTACGCTCAATAATTCTTTTCTCTTCTGGATTTGGCTCTCCGTTAGGTAAAGTAATTAATTTGCTTGGAGTAAAGCCAGTTTGTGCATTACCTAAAACGTGCTTACTTACCTCTATATCACTTTCAATATAATTCAAACCACCGAAATAAGATGGCAAAGGATAAATGCTAATACCAGCTCTATATTCTTTTACAAATAAGATTTGGCTTCCTTTAGGGAAGTTGGGATTAAATGCCGGATATACTTTAACCTCCTCGTGTCTATCTTTCCAATTGTCTTTAATCCAAAACTCTGTGTTGTCTTTGTTAGTTCTAACTTTAGAATAATCTACATGGTAAATATCCGAGATCATGCCATTCATTGACCAAATAACTTGAAGATAAAAGCCACCAAAAAGCTCATTATCAGTTACTATCTTTTTAGTTACTTCCTCAAGTGTTTCTACTTGGTTTGCGTGTTTAATAAAAAGCTCTCCGTAAACATCACCAGCTTTCCAGCCATTGCCACAGATATAATTAATCTTACCTTTTATTAATGCTTGGTGCTTTGCAGATTTCTTATAAAGCTCTAATAAGTATTCTGGGTAGTCATTCATATGACCATACTCATAATAACCTACTCCCTTTTTCTCTTTATAGTCCGGTTGTCTTGCTTCTGCAAATGTTAATATACTGAAATTATCCATAAACTACATATGTATTTAATGTTTCGTTAGTTGTAAATACTGTATCATTGTCAATTACCCTTACTAAACCAACTTCCAATTCTTGACCGGTTGTAGCTACTCCAGAATTTGAGCCAAATACTAAATAATTCCATTGCCCTATTGTTAAAGCATTGAAAAAAGCATAAGGAAATTCATTGTATCTATTAGGATAAGGACTTAAATCGGTGCTTCTCAATTTTACTACAGTTATTACTTGCTTCGTAACCACATTAGTAAACTGAAAATACCAATAAGCCCATGCACTCGTTTCTTTTTCATTTAGAGTGAAGATAAAATTAGTAGGATTGTCAACGTTTAGTACCATTCTATTAGTAAATAGGCAAACCTCTAAAAATACAAAAAGAGGTGGTAAAAACCACCCCTCTTTTATATACAACTACGAACAACCTTAGTTTGTGATAGCAGTTATTGCTCCAGCAGATACAGACCACATAGGATCAGCTTCCATTGCTTGGAATGTTAAAGTATAGCCATTTCTGTCGCCAGATGCAGTACCAGTAGCAGAATTACCAGAAGTAATATCTAAACCATTTTTTGCACCAATTAACCAAAATGCACCATTCATATCTTCAACGATAGCCATCAATCTATTTTTAGCAAGTAACAAGATTTCGTTTCTTGTAGCTGCAGCTAATTTGTTAATAATAACAGTAACTTCTTGTTGATAAAAGATAGTTCCGTTTTGTACGTTAGCAGTTATTGTTTCTGTAAAAGATGAAGTTTCACGAACTTGATTATACTTCCAGAATTTTTTAGAAGCAACCATTGTTAATGTAGCAACTCCAGCAGCATAAGCTATTGAAGCAACATTGTCAAATTCTACAAATCTTACCGACTTAACGCCACCTAAAGACTCTTTACAGTCCAGTATAAACCCTTGAGTTAAAGCACATGGCATAATTTAATAATTTAAGATTTTAGAAGAAAAGTGGGAGTATTTAAACCCCCACTATAATTTTATTATACTAATACGAAAGCAACCATTTGAGTACCGAACGCATAGTTCACACCCATTTTAAATTCGCTTACGAAACGTACTTCATCAGCTTCTTTTGCGTAGAAGATTTCAAATCTTTCTTCTTCGTTCAATAAGTCAGTACCTAAGAATAAGTTCTCTAAGTTAGTAGAGTAGATTTTAGAAGTACCGTTCAAACCTGGAGTAGCAATAACTTCAATTGAAGTACCTGGTAAGAAGAATGAGCTATCAGCTTTTACATCTACTGCATAGTTAAACATATTAGCATTTTTCAATGCGATAGTGTAAGTACGGAATACATCTTGACCACAGAAGATTTTAGTGCTATCTTTAGCAACGATTTCAGCCGGTAAAGCTCTGTAAACTGCATCCATTATAGCAACTACGTTAGAAGTAGTAATACCTACTGCAGTAGTGATAGCAGCTGGTAAGAAAGTAGTAGTGTTAGCTAAGATAACAGTACCATCAGCAGCAGCCAATTTAGCTAAACCATCAAATTTATTTAAGTTTGCGTTACCAGAAGCAGTATCACCTTGCCATAAAGCAGTTTCTAATTGAGCAGCAATTTTAGCAGCTTTTAAGTTAGAATAATCTTCAGCATAAACCATTTCAGTATACATTGATCCAGCCGGTAATGCTTTTTGAAGATATTTAGTTTCTAAAGATTTGATACAAAGAGACTCATTAACTTTGATTTTACCAATAGTTACAGTTCTTTGAGTGAAAGTAGTAGTACCACTATTGTTGAAGCCACAAGTTCCACCAGCTTGGAATACTGCATCAGTATCCATGATGTTGATTTTTTCAGCAGATTTTACACCTACCATTACGTTACCTTGATTTTTGATCAAAGTAGCAGTTTTTGCGCCTAATACGGCAGCAGACACTAACAAATCTTGATTTTCTGTAGTGTAGTTAGCTAAAGCACTTACGTTAAATGACATTTTTTTTAGTTTTAATTGTTATTTGATTATTTTACTTTTTTAGCCATTTCTAAGAAGCGGCTGATTTTTTCGTTTTTCTTTTCAATTTTTTGAAAGCTACTTGGAGCATCAATTGGATCAGCAGTAGCAGTTGTAGCTAAACCCTCAATTGCAGAAGCTAAATCTTTAATAGCTGCTTCAAATTTAGAGTACATTGCTAAAGCATTTTCCTCTTGGCTTACCAATTTTGCAGATTGCTCTTCAAATTGACCTTTAGTAGCTGCTAATTCTTCTTCAAGTTTAGCAATCTTTTCTTTTAATTCTTGCTCGGCATCTACTTCCGGCATTTCTTCTTCTACCTCTGGAGTTTTAATTTCAACAATCACTCCGTTTTCATCAACGATGATAACAGATTTGTCTGCTAAAATGTGCTCTCCCATAGGTGCAAAAGTTCCATCAGCTAAAGTAACTACGCCACCTACTTCATACTTATCTACGTTGATTGTAGTACCATTTTCTAAAGTGTACTCTACAAACTCAACTTGACTTTCTGTAGCAATTGGAGCATCGTTAAATAGCTCTTTTACTTTGTTTACGAAATCAATTGGGTGCATGATATATTTTATTTTAATTAGTGAACAATAATTTTAGTGCAACTTAACTTGTTCAAGTAAGTTTTTAATTTGAGCTTTTATTTGCTCGGCTTTCATTTCTTCCGGTCTTTTATACTTAAATAAACCCTCAACCGAGAAGCCTTTGAAATCTCCGTTTTTAATAGATGCCCATACTTCTGGATTATCTACTTTAAAGCTACCAAACCAACTACCCTCCGGAGCATCTTCAAATCCAACCATTGGTTGTATGCCTCTTTTCTTTGAAGTAATAAAGCTCTCAAATAAAGTAACCCCATCAACTATTTGCATTGGATCGTGCATTAAGTTTACGTTTGCTTGGTATCCCTTTTGGAAATACTTTTGTACTATCTTTTGAATAGTAGCAGCATTGAATACAACGTAATACTCTCCGTTTGCATCAAATCTGTAAATCGGAGTGTCGCTTAACATTAAAGGACCAGAAACTATTTGCTCATCTTCATTGATTGAGAATTTCATTTTTTGAATACTCGTTAGTTTGTTTTCTGCCCAAGTTAAAGCAGCTTCGCCACCCCAAGCATCGTACATTAATTTACCACAACCATCTTCGTAGGTTTTAGAGCTTTCTAAATCTACTTTATGTCTGCTTAAATAAGAGTACATTCTTTGGATTGTGTCTAAAGATATTGGCTCTCCACTTGCTAATTGATTAGCTCTTGTTTTACCTACCGGAGTACCACAAGTACCCCAACCATTTTCCTCTGCCCAATCTAAAGCCTTTTGAGCAGTATTCTTTACACTTTTTGGATAGTCACTAAATGAGTCAGCAAACTTTAAGAAATTCTTTTGAATTGCAGGCTTGTCAACGAGTGCGATGAAGTCCACCTCACTATCATCGTTGAAGTCGGAGCTGATATCCAAGTAATATGTTTGAATGTTTGAGTCATATTTCATAATAATAAATAGTTTAATTGTTATTTAAAGCGACTTGAATTAAGTATTCTTGTTACTCTATTTTGTGAATTTGTTACATCGCTCTCTAAAACGTATGCTTTTATAGCTTGATTTCCGAGTGCGTTTATTGTGCCTTGATTTAATTGTGTTACTGTTTGCTGCATAGGAGCTGGACTTACCGGTGCTGCTCCAAAACTACCAGTTGGCATATTTGCCCCTCCACTACTACTTGCTCCAGGAGTTTTTACATCTCTAATTTTTTGTACTGATTTATAACCAGCATATAAAGCTATACCGGCATTAATAGGAGCTAAAGCTGGTCCGACAATTGGAATACCTACTGTACTTTCATAAGCCTTTTGAGCTGATAAGATAGCCGAGATAATTGCACTTGAAATAGCCAACGCTTTTTGAGTATCACTTCCTTCATCTGCTAATTGACTTGCAGTAGCTAAACTTTGCGAAATAGCATCAAGAGCTATAATAGCTGACTCCATTTTAGAACGAGCTAATAACCTTTCCGAGTCTGCAACTTGAGTATTTAAAACAATGTTTTGTTTTTTAAGTTTACTTACATCTTTATAACTATTTTGCTCTTCTGTAGATGCAATTTGAGTTATTGACTTCATTTCAGTTAGCTCAATCTTGCTATCCTCAAATTCTTTCTTTCTTTTTTCTGCTGCCTCTTTAGCTTGTCTTGCTGACTCTTGTCTTCTTTTTCTCTCTGCTGCTTGGTATTCATAATTAGCAACTATACCCTCCGTATTTGACTTATTAATAGTATTTAAAGCATCTTTTGCACCTTGTTGGTCTATTTTTTTAATATCATTATAATATCTAATTTGAGCTTCTGTTTTTCTTCTTCTATAACTTTGTTCAATTTCAAATATCTCTTTTTCACTTGCTCCCCTTGCTTTTGCTTTAGCTATATCTATTGATTTTTGATTTTCTAAAGATTGAGTCAATTGGTCAAGTTCATACTTGCTACCCTCTTTAATTGTTCTATTAAACTCTTTTTGCTTTTCAGTAGCTTCTTCTGCTGCATTTGAAAGTTTATCAAAATAAGAAACTGCTTGCCCTAAAGCAACCACAAGTAAACCTATACCAGTTGCTGCAATAGCCCCTTTAAGAACATTAAAAGCCACACTCGTAGTTTCTACCTCAATTCCAAATAATCGCATTGTAACTGCTGCAGCCTTAGTCGCTAACTCATTTGCCTTAATTACAATGGTGCTATTTTGAATTACAGATATTAAGTTTTTAAAGCCTTGAATACCGGTATCTAAAAAGGTATTTAAACCCTCACTTAAAGCTAAAGCACCTTGTACTTTTACTAAAGTTTGTTGCAAATCCTCGCTCTCAATCCCAAAAGTAGCCATTGCCCCTTGTACTGCTGCAAACCCACCGGCTACACCTTGTAAAGATTGACTAAAAGCTCTAAATTTAGCATCTGGATTAAATGCATCTGCCATACTTTTAGCATCACCTATTCTATCTTTTAATTCTGCAACTCTTTTTGCTGCTACAACTGCTTCCTTTGAGCCTTCGCCAAATTTATCAGCCATTGCAATTAACTCTGCATTTGCAGCTTTTAATTGAGCTTTTACACTACCAACCGACTCAACTGCTTGAGAAGAGTCAATAACTATCTTCGTGCCTACTATATTATCTGCCATTTTAATAAATTGTGTCTATTACTTTTAATAATTCTACTTTCGTAGGTTTCTCGCTTAATGGATCGTAACCATCTACTTTATTTATTCTCCACATCGTTCCATCTATAAGTATGTTTTTTGCAAAATCTAATGTTCTTATATCCATACTCGTTAAATGAAATTGAGCAGTAAGGATTGTACTATTAGGATTTGTTATTTCTGCAAAGTATTGACTCCAGAATGAATTGAATAACCCATAATTAACAGTAGTGCCGGTAATTGTGTAATAAATCTCTTTTGGAGATGCCCAACCTAATGATTGAAAGTAAGTGCCATTATCTGGAACAGTTGGATGCTCCCACATACCAGCATAAGGGAATTGAGTTATATTAGTTTGATAGTTACCACCACCGGTATTCTTTATATCCCAATTGGCAACAGTTAGCATTTTGGTTTGTAGAATACGGATATTGCTTGAAGTAATACTCTCATCTGCAAAGTTACCTTCCTTGTATAAAGCCGGAACTATTTTAGGTTGATTATTTGGAGCATAATTAACAGTAGATGCAAATATAACCTCTAAATCATCTTTGTCTTTAGCATACTCGTATTCGCTATCATAACTAAAGTCCATATAACCTTCGTTATACTTTTCTTTGTATGTTTTATTCCAATAAGCATCATCATTCTTATATTTGAAATTAAATACACGAGCATTCAATTCGCCCATAGGTTTTAACCTAATCTCTTGACTTCTATCAAGTTTGTCGCTCCAATCTAAATTATCGTTTAAGTAGAAATCTATATATGGTGTGATTATCAGCTTTTTAGCTATATTCTTATCCTCAACCACATAAAGATTAAACATTTTAAGGATTGAAGTAAAGAAGTCCGTTATTTTGATGTTTTTAGGTACGCAATAACTCATTTGTAAAGTATCACCTATTACTGCTTGAGTTGCAGTTTTAACCGGAGTATCAATATACCAAGTTGAATTATTAGTTACAATTGTAGAAGTCAATCCTCCAACGTATGGTAAATATTCAATAACTATTTTATAAATATCATTTGTAACAAGATTTACTACTGTACTTAAATTCTTGCCATAAATATATGGATCGTTAGCAGTTCCTTGATTTGAAGTTTGGAAGCTATCTAAAATAGCAAATTGAACTCCATTCTTAAATAACTTAATAGAATAAAATCCTTGCCCTACAATAGACAAGTTCATAAACAAATTAAATTGAGTATTATTTACAGTTGTAGCTCCAGTATATTGATATTGCCCACCACCTATACTTGCAAAATCTCTAAACGTACCAGCATACCAAAGGAATGTATAAGGAGATACTGCAGTCAATCCAAATGTATATTGTGTTGTACCTATGTTTAATAATTGAGATACTAAAATCTTTAATCTGTCATCGTTATTAGGAACTATTAATCTCTTGAAAAAAGCAGTATCAAAGAAAGCACAATCGTAAGTATATCCACTTAAATTAAAAATCCTTTGTATGTATTCCCTTACATAAACTGCCGGTCTTAATGCTTGTTCGTAAAAATGAGCTCTTGCAGAAGTTTCAGCCACCTTGCCATAGTCAATCAACGGATAGAAATACCCAACGCCTGGATTTGTATTTCTATTAGTCCAAGATGCCACCATATTTGCATAGTTATAAGTATGATTAAGGTCATCAAGATATAACTGCTCAAGAAGTTTAGTGCCGGAATTAACATTTGATACCTCATCGGTAATTCCTTTACTCAACTCATAATAAAACCCACCTAATTCTCCAAATACTGCACATTCATACTCTACATGATTAGCATACTTGACAACCTCCATAACCCTTAATTTACCTTTAAAGATTTGGATATTGTCTACTAATATAATACAATTGCTTCCAACTGCTGCAGTGTAATTCTCATTAACATTAGGTGCTTGAGTATTTACATTCTCAATGGCTAAAAATCTACCAAGCTCGGAGATATGGTTGAATATCTTATTATTCTTTTGACTTCCTTGTATTACTATTGTCTTTGAATAACTTGTATTCTTACTGCCAAAGTCCTTTACATCATCAATAACATAGCTAATCTCACAAGCTATATCATTTGTCAAATCTAATTCAAAACCCTCTACAAATATTTGTGTCCTCATTATCGTAATTGAGTTTGTTGTATGCCTAATAGAATGTCTATCTCTAAATTAAATATCTTATCTGCTCCTCTTTTCTTTTCTGCCCAGTCGCTTGTTTCTATTGTTACCGGTATCATTAAAGTATTATTATCTATTTGAGCAAATACTTGTGGAGATGCCAATAATTCCCTCAACCATAAAAAGTCAGTTTCAGTAACATATTCGCTTACTAATTTAATTTTATGAGTCATTGTATTTGCGTAGTTAGTTTTAACCTCGCCTAAAGTGTTATTATAAACTCTATTTATGTTAACTCCAATATCAAAAGCACTTGTTGTATAGGTTGTAATTAACCCTAATTTATTTATAGATTGTCTTTCTATGTTTGTATTTACACGATTAACCCCAGAAAATAAGAAGCTCTCAAAACCACCCATTGCATTTAGGAAGTGAAGCATAACCGGATTGTTCTTTGTGCAGTTGAAGTTTATATCTATCGTAGTGTTATTGAGTGCATTATAGAATGGATCGCCATCAACATCAAAAAATACTTTACTTGCATCTCCAAATAAGATTGAACTTGTTAGTTTAGCATTATAAACACCTATTGCATTTAAAGAGTCGGCAAATGAATAAGTAGATGGACTTGCTAAAGTGCCAAAATTAACTGTACCTCCAACATAGGTTTGTGATTTGAATATAGGAATATAAACCGAGTAATTCCCATAAGAATTAATTGTTCTATATCTGTTTGTGCTTAAATACAAAGGTAATGTTCCACCATAAGAAACTAACCCTAAATCCGGCAGCAAACTATCATTTAAGAATGATGGATACCCATACCAAGCATAACTCGTTTCGGTAGCTACATTAGTAGTAATCACTCCACTTGTATTTTCTGTTCCATATTTAACCTGATATTCTATATAAGGGAAGTATGCAGAGCTTATATTAGCTTGAATATAGTTTTTTATTATCGGAGCTACATCAAGATAAGCATGATAGGTAGCACCCATTGTAATAGCTTTGTATTCTCTTAATACAAGCACACTATTTATATATACATCAAATATATAACGATTATAAGCATAACTTGGAGTAGTTATAGGTTGATTTTCTCCGAATGCGTGAATGACTGGTCTGCATATAGACCTCATTTGATTTTTGGCATAATTGCCTTGTAAAACTGCTAAACCCATTATTTATTATTTTCCCATGAATTTTTTATTGCTACTTGTATCTCAAAACCTACTGCTTCCGACAAGTCCTTTTGGAACTCTGCTGAATTAAATAGTTTTAAAGCATTGTCAAAATAGTTTGTCTGCTCAATACCTTTCTTTTTTATACTTCTTGCAAAGGCAGTCGCTAAACTTCTTAATTTGGTTGTTTGGCTTACTGTACTTCTTATTGACTTTCTTTTCTTTTCTAAACCAGATATAGTGTATTTGTCGCTTGGTCTAATATTGTGCCTTGTAATCCAACCTTGCATTGCATCTATCATTTTTTTAGATGCTCCTTTAGTTTTGAATTTATAAGGACTTCCACTTAAAGTTTTACCTACTCCGGCAACCCCTTGATTGACAAAATCCCAATACTCTGCAGCTTTACTGTCTTTAGGATAGCCAATTGTAACCATATAGCTTTTACCCATATAGCTTACATCAAAGGTCATATCTAATAAAGCACCGGTATCAATCTTCTGCTTTGCTCTTAAATTCCTTTGTGCTGCTTCAATAAACTTCTTGGCGTAGGTAGCTAACAAATCCTCTACCACATCCATTCTTCCGGTTGTAGTAAAATCTTGTTTATTATCTCCTATTGTATAAATCATTTCAAGTTTTTAATCTGTTGTTGCTCGTAATCTTGTTTCGCTTTCAAATATGCTAAATCATTTAAGAATTGAAGTACCGGCATATCGTATACCTCATCTAACTTTACTCTTTCGTGTTCGGCAACAATTGCTGCTTGATAGATCCAGCCATAAGTGTCCATAAATCGTTTACCACTTTCTCGGACTCGGATTGGCTCATCTTCGCTGCTTTCAATAGGCTCTCCAAATAGTCCTTTGAATTGTCCATCCAATTTAGATATACTTTGCAAAAAAAAACAACCATTCCGTAAACCTCTACAATTGATGCACTCAACAAATCCTCTGCATATATATCGTGGTCTTGGTCTTGATATTTTAAATCCCTATAACCAAACCAACTCTTTTTTTGTGGCATTACCATTGAAGCTGCAATCCTATGTAAGTTCTGTACTACATCTCTTTGGAAGTATTTAGTTGTTATATATCTACCCGTTCCACCTACTCTTATTTCTCTTATATCTGGAATGAAACGATAAACATTGCCATTTGCTTTGATATACTTACAAGTTTTGCTCGGTAGTTGCTCTTTGTAGATAAATTCAATCTCCTTGCATTTCTTGTTAAATTCGTTCATAGGCATAGCATCTACTTGCTTTTCAGTCAAGTTGTATAGAATTGCTACTACCTTAACGATAGCTTCAAAGTTGTCATCTGTTTTAAGTTGTTCCAATTGTTGAAACTGATAAACGCTGACTGAGTGCCAATCCATTTTGCTCATAAATTAATTGTTGTAGTTTATTTTAAATAGGTAAAAAATAGAAAGTACCCTACGAAAAGGAGTATTGCCCAAACCCACCTTGTAGGTAAGTGAGTGCCACATATCTTAAAGCATCAATTGCGTGGTCATTCATTCCTATAACTTCATTAAGCATTTCGCCATTTTTTTGCTTCCACTTGTAACTTGCTAACTCTCTTAATAGATTAGTACTATCGTTTGTGATATTCATTTTAAATGCCTTTAAGATATTCAATCCAGCTCTTACCGAGTCAGCCCCTTTCTTTACTCCACTTGCATTGATACCACAATTAAATAACTCTTGAATAGATTTAGGCTCACTACTATCTGCAATAACCGAAGCAATACCTTGCTCTTTTAATTTATCTGCTAACATTGGATTAGTCAATTGCCTTTCATAAACAAACTCCTTAATATAAAGCTCTCCATTATACCTCCATACCCCAACACAAGCCGAAGGATCATTTGTAAACCCAAAGTCCAAGCCATAACCGACTAATTCTGCATCACTTGGTATTTCGCTACACCTTGTATAGTTTCTAAATACTAAACCCTCAATCTTTCCGGTTATTCCTCTGGCATATACTTTCCATAATTCAAGATCAACCTCTTTGAGATTTTCAATTTTCTCAACTAACTTCTTGTCTATAAATGGATTGTGCCTATAATCGGATATTAATAATTTAACATTTGGTTGTCCTAAAAGTTTCTCATGCACCCAAAAAGCCTCATTTGGATTGTAATCAATATAGGTTTTAACTTTAGTACGCATATAAAGCTCATTAAATACATCGTAATGCACCCCATTTGCCTCATTGATAAATAAGTAATCCCTTTTACCATTCTTGGCATCTTGAGCATCATCATAGCTCTTAAACTCTATTATACTTCCAGATTGAAAGGTAAATATTCTATCCGACTTGTTATATTCCTTAACTAATTGTTTTAGTTCCTCGCTTGAGCTCCAAATAGTGATGGCATCTCTTAACGCTCCGGCTTTTAAGTTAGGTATATCTTGACCAGCTATTGTTATAACTAAATTCGGCTGACTTACTGCAAAAGTAAATAGCACCTGGAGGATAGAGTAGGTTTTACCAGAGGAAGTACCCCCTTGATTTACTACAATATCCTCTTTGGCATCTAAATTAGCTTTATAAAGTACTCCGGTTGTGAACATTATTTTAAGGTAAAATCCTTTTGTAATAGGAATATGGTTGTTGTGTTGGTTGTGTGAATGCTTATTATTACCCACCCCTCATCAAGATAGGCATTTACTTTGTCTATATCATTTGCAATAACTCGTTGTTTTTTGTCGTTCATATTTTGTTATTTATCGTTCAATATACCCTTAATGGTATAAATAAGTTGTTTTAATGTGATAATATACCTTTAAAGGTACAAAAAGTGTTGTTTTATGTTGTTTTATGACAATTTAATGTGATTTTTATTAGTGACCTTATTAGTGACCTTATTGGTGACTCAATATTCAACTGTTGTATTTTTTGCAACTATTTAATCTCGTTCTCGCTACTTGCTAAAGGTATTGCACTTTCTACTACCTTAACATTTACAGTATTAATAGTTACTTCTTGGCTTACAGTTTCTTTTGGTTTACCATATACCCTACTCATTAAAGTATCTAAAGAATATAAGCTGCCTTTCTCAAGAGATTTCTTTAAAGCATTTGCGACTGTCTTTTCTAATATCGTTGCATTTGGATTTTTAAAGGTATCTGCCAACTCTTCAAGAGTCATAGACATAAGTACCTGGATAGCATCGTTTACCTCGCTCATTTTGTACCCTTGCTCTTTTAAAGCTGATACAAACTTTCTTGGTCTGCCATTAGGATTTCTTACCTCTCCTTTTTTAGCCGGTCTTAAATTCTGTTCGTTAGCCATTTCTCTTATTTGTTTCTAAATTTTTGTAGTTTATCACACATTACAATTATAAGCAATATTAAGGCTTTTAAACCTACTATACTAAACATTATTTGATATATCATCTATTAAACTTTTCGTTAAAGTATTGCTCTGCTGATTGGTAGCTATTACTCTCAATATATGCAGTTTTAACTTGATGCTCGTGTATTTGTTGAGCCTTTATGAATGCTATTAGTAAGTCATTACCTATGAAGTATCTATTTTGCTCCATGAATGATTGTAAGAATTCAACTGGTGATTGTTCCATAGTTATTTATGATATTCTATTACTTTTTTATGTGTTTCTATTAAGAAGGCTTTATAATTCTTTTTATCTCCGTAGCGAATATGGCAAATTCTACATAATGCTTGTAAGTTCTCTATTGTATCTTCCTTTTTCGTGCCACCCATACCCCTACAATCAATATGATGAATATCAGTAGCCTTTGTGCCACATACTTCACAAGGTATGAATGATCCGGTATCATATCCGAAGTAATCAAGGTATAGTTTTGTGTGTTTTTGCATATTAAAATTCTACTCCACATGATGGACAGATAGTTCCACTCCCTTTTGTATTGTCTTCTTCCTTATCTTCATTCCAAATAGGCACATCTAAACCCCAATTTTGAAGCTCTATTGCATCCCATTCATTAGCTAACTGCTCATAATCCCATTCTCCAGCATTAATATTATCTCTAATTAAGAACTCTTTTAGCTCTTTAGCATTAAAATCAGTAGCTTTCTTTACCCAAATATCTTCTATTTCTTTGTAATTTAAGTCAAGTAAAGCTCTATATCTTTGGTTTCCACCTACTATTATGTTATTCTCATCTACAATTATAGGTCTTAACTCAAGCATTTTAGGGAATGTCCTTATGCTTTCTACCAATTTCTTAAAATTCTCGTTTCTTACTACTCTTGGATTTTCTGGATTGAGCTTTAAACTTGATAATTTTATCATTTGAATAGTTTGCCTTCGGTTTTAGTCATTTTATTTATTAAATCTATTTGTTCTTGGTTGTTATCGTAATGGATAGCTACTCCCAACCTCTTAACTGTTTCCCACTTGTTCTTACCATTCGTAAAGTAAATATCACTCCTTCTTATTCCGAGCTTGTCAGCCACTTCAAATACCGATTTACTATCCTTACTTTGTCTTGCAGTAATGATTAATACTCTATATCCTTCTGCTAACATTTGCTTTGCTTTCTCTTGACCTTTTGTAGTGCTTAAGGTATCATCAAAGTCAAAACTCACTACCTTAGCAGCAAATTCCCCTTGAGCTAATATTGCACGATATACCTTCTCGGCTTTTCCTTGCGTGTCATAAATGCAAGATCCGTTACCTATTCGGTACTTTCCATTTGAGCACTTATATACCGGCATCTACTTTCTTTTTAGATTTCTTACCATTCGCACTGTCTTGATTAGGTGCTTCATTCGGTTGTTCAGCGACTTTAATGCTTTCTTTATATTTATTGGCATAATTATATACTCGGTTTACAAGTTCAAAAACGCAGCTTCCACAGTTGTTTCTATCATTGCTTTCATAGATATACTTGTTGTGGATTGCTTTATATTGCTCAAATACTGGTTGAGTTAAATTTCTCAATACTTCATATTGAATGCTAATTGAGTTGTCTAATTGGGTAACAAATAAAAAATCTAATTCTTCTTGTGTCATTTTCTTATAAATTTAATGATTAATTGAAATAAGATTACCGAAAGGAATGCACCTATAATAATCTCTTTAATATAAATAGGCAAAAGTGAAATTATTAAATAAGCATATACCGGAAGACAATACTCACAACCAAATGGCTTCTTTTTTAAATACTTATTCCAGCTTGGAACTTGGTAGATTTCAAACCATACTACCATTACAATCAAAGTTGCTATGATATTTTGTAGCATATAGGGGTAAATTTATTTTCTTTATTTTCTTGTACTTTTTTAAATATCTTATCCAGCTCATCAAGTATTTGGTCAATGTCCCATTCTTTAGGAACATCTATTTCACACTCAATAGTGAATTTGATTTTCTCATTAAATAAATCGCTCATTTTAGCTTTTCTTTTGATTTTAGAGATAGTTTCATAAATACTACGCACCGGTATGCCAGTATCATTGCTTAATTTTTTAGCTTTGCAATTATATTTTAAATAGTATTTAAGTAGGTTGTTCTCGTAGAATGGTAGATTATCGTGAAATTCCTCCACCTTTTCAAACTTTGCCTCCATTATCTCAAAATCACTTGGAGTTTCTACCATATTAGGTACTTCCTCATAAACTTTTCTAAATTTATTATGGAATGTACTATCATTGGACTTGATCATGTTTAAAATTGTTCTTATAACGTAGAATTTGAGATACCCATCATTATTCATTTGGAATAATCTCTCTTCTGGAAGATTACATACTACTAACATCACTTCGGATAGCAATTCATCTCGTAAATGCTCCGGCTGCATTTTAGAGATTACGTCTTTTAATTCTCTTGAATTATAAAGGTCAGTTATTATCTGATGCCTCATCTTCGTGGATCATTGACAAAATTAAAGAATATGTTATAAGGTCTTGTAAGCTATCTTTCATACTCTCATTTCTTGCATCTTTGCCAATTAAATTGACAATTCTTGATATTTTAATTCCTATTTGATTAAGGCAAACCTGGAATGCAGTAGTGCCACATAACATCCCAGTTTCCTTAAAATTGCTTAATCTATCTTCATTTGCATAGTCATCGCCTTTGCTTTCCAAAAGGTCTAATATATCCTTGAATATATCTCTTGCAAATTGTAATTGTTGCTCTTTATTCATTAGAAAGGTAAGTTTTCTTCTTTTTTAGTTGCAACCTCTATTTTCCCATTAGTCCAAGCCACTTTCCCATTACCCACATAAACTTTCTTTTCTTTAGCTTCTCTTTGCTCTTTAGTTTGTTGTAAACTTATAGCAACATTATTGCCATATTTATCTTGCTCATCGTTAATAGATGCAGTATAGTACTTATATGTACCATCTTCTTGCTTTAGGCTGAAATTTACCAGTGCTGACATAGTTATTGTTTTTTATTTTGTTCTTTTATTAGTTGTTCGGAATATTCCTCAAGTTTTGCTCTGTTCTCTTCGTTTAGAATTACATAGTTGTTAGCCATACTATCAATAGCTCCGGCATTTGCTAAATCAATCTCATACATTTTTCTAAAATCTTCATGAGTAATTTTCATTAGTAAATCTCTATTAATAAAATCAAGCCTACCGGTATAACCTTTTAAAGTTTGTTTAGCTCCGTAAGTTGCTCCGGTTTCTGTAATTATAAAATCAAAGTAATCTCTACTCAATTTAGCATAAAGTAAAGCCTTTGCAAAGTAAAAAGCATCTGTTGTTTTCGCTGCCATAGTGTAAAATTAAGGTTTTTTGTTAGTTTAAATTATTTTATTAGTTTTTTTATTCACAATTTATAATAATTGTTAATAGTTTGCATAAACTCATCTAAACTCCAGCATACTGCACACAAGTAGCCTTTATT
>Ga0209850_1000021_pt1 | contig 23709 bp, 21 predicted proteins | sample GWRWT2_2Sept14_FD_187193 | JGI IMG/M metagenome (GOLD analysis project Ga0209850, IMG submission 187193) | Sand microcosm microbial communities from a hyporheic zone in Columbia River, Washington, USA - GW-RW T2_23-Sept-14 (SPAdes) (version 2) ...
TTTAATGGATGATGTTAATCAATGGTCAAAAGATAAAAATGTTAAAAAAGTTTTTATTGCAGGACGACATTTTGGTACTTTACATTTGAATTTATTACAATTTTCTCTTGGAATTAATCCTTTATTAAGAGGTCAAGTAGATTTTGTTTTTATATTACGAGAAACAATAACTGGTAATAGAAAAAGATTATATGAACATTATGCAGGAGTATTTCCTACATTTGATATGTTTTGTAGTGTAATGGATCAATGTACTGAAAATTATGAATGTTTAGTTATTAATTATACGACACGTAGTAATAAAATAGAAGATCAGGTTTTTTGGTATAAAGCAGAATCACATCCAGATTTTAAAATGGGACCATCAAGTATATGGGATTATTGTAATGAAAAATATAATGAAGAAAAAGAAGATGATGAAGATAATTTACAAATATATAAACATAAAAAAAAAGGTCCAAAATTAAATGTTAAGAAGGTGTAAATTATTAATTTTATATATTTTATATATAAAATTAATATATAAAATATAAATAAAATATATGATATTTTTATATGGATAGTAGAACTATTGCACAAAATATCATTGATAAATCAACAGAAGATAAAATAAAACGTTTAAAAAAATATACATGGGGATTTGGTTTAGAACATGAAATGCAATTATTTCATAAACCAAATATTAATACTGATAAAGAAATTAAATCATATATATTATTTGATTCAAAAAATTATTTAAAACATTCTATTCAAAATAAAAATATTTCAAAAGAAGATAAAGAATATATTCAATCAATACCATATGAAGAAACAGGTAGAAAATGTAATGGTAAAATTGTATTAAAAAAAATACCAGTTTCAATGCCAGAAATTGTTACAGAGAATCCATTTTCTAGTTTAGAAATTGGAAAACGCCCAATTGAATCATATATTAGAGAAATGAGAGAGAAAGAAAATAAATTATTAAGAACTTTATATTTAAATGATAAAGTTTTAAAATTAGTTAGAAAATATGGTCAATTATGTCAATATCCATTTGGAATGTCAAGTTATTTTAAATATCCAATTAATGAAAATTCAATACAATATAAATTCAATAAATTAAAAAATGGGGAAGATAAATTATATGAAGATTATTTAGGAAGTTATCATATAACATTAACATTACCATTTAAAAAATCAACTACATTAAAATCATTCATAAAAATGCATGAAAATTTCGCGAATCAAGTTCAATGGATAGAACCATTATTAATAACAGCTTTTTTTTCATCAGATCAAAAAGCAGTTGGTTCAAAAGAAAAAAGAATTAAAGGATCATTTCGTGTATCACGTATAGGATGGGGAAATTTTGCAGGAAGTGATGTTAGAAAATTTAATAAGGGAATTGGTCGATATGCAAATATTAAATCTTATTGGAGAGAAAATTTTAATTTTTATGAAAATAATAAAGTTGAATATTGTGAAAAATTGTCTGAAGAATTAAAAAAAAAAGAACCAGGAGCATTAGCAGGATATAGTAGTAATTTTAGAACATTTGGAAGTATTGATCCAGATCGTCCTTGGCATAGAGAATCAGGAAAAGGTATGACAAAACCAAATGGTGTTGAATTGAGAATATTTGATCATTTTGATTCTGGATTTTTTGAATCATTAGCAATATTAATTATATATATAGCTGAAAATAGTCGTATGACTAAAACATCTAAATATGTTTATAAAAATGTTAGTTGGATTCAAGCATTACATAATATAATGTATGATGGATGGAAAGCAGAATTACCTATTACTTATATTAATGAATTAAGAAATAATTTGGGTTTAGAAATTAAAACAAATAGTATTATAGCATTTGATATATTGACAGCGATTAATATTGAATTATATAATAAAAATAAAAAAGGTGATTGGGCATTTTTATTATTAGAAAAAGAATATAAAAATGCTCAAAAATTACCTCAAATTAATAGACATAGTTGGGAAACAGCATTAATGTTAAAATTAAATAATAATAAAGATTTATTAAATAATTTTAATAAAATTATTGAATTATTAGAAGAAAAAGAAATTACGATTAAATCATTTGAAAATATATTTTATAAATATTTTTCAAAAAATAATTGGAAACGTGATATAAAAGATATAATATTTTTTTTAGAAACATTAGAAATTATTAAAATAAAATATAATGAAAATGGAACTATAAAAAATTTTTATAAAAAAAAAAATATAATTATAGATAATTTTAATGTAGAATTAATGATTGAATGGTCAAGAAGTCAATATGAAAAATATTCTAAATATTTTAAAAATAATTAATATATGAAAATAACATTTTTCATATGCAAATTAGAAATATTTTTAATTATAAAAAATTATAGAAAATTATAAAAAATATAAAATAAGTTATAATTGAAAATATTAATACAATTTTAATAATATAATAATTAATATAATTTTTTATATAACCATATAATAATATCATACAAAAACCAAAAAATCTGATAATAACATATATATATGGCATTCCTTGTATTTTTTTATATTTTATTATATAAAATATATTAAACAAATATGATATTATTATAATACATAAACCTAATAAACCTATTAAATCTACTATAATTTTTTTTTTGTCTTTCGATTTTGTATCATTGTTAATATCAATTATATTTTCATATGGTAATTTACTTATATATGAATAATCATAATTTAAATATTGATATAAATTATTCATTAATATATTATATTATGATATTATAATAATACATAAATTTATTAAATCTACTATGATTTTATTGGTCTTTTGATTTTGTATCAAAATCAATTATATTTTTATATGATAATTTAAATATTGATATAAATTATTCATAAATATTTAAAAATCTTCATTTTTTAAAATATAAAAAGGTACAACATATGAATATTTTATATTTAACTCATTATAAAAATTTTTAAATTTTATAATTTTATATCTATATTTATTATAAATATTTAATATAGATTCTCCACTATTTGTAGGTATATATTCTGGCGTACTATTTGGATTATTTGGAACATAAAATATATATTTAATTTTATTATTATAAATAAAATTTATCCACCATTCTATATCTTTAATATTACATTCTGGAAAAGAATGAATATTTACTGCTATATCAAATTTTAAATTTTTAGTTATTCTTTCAAGATCAAAAAGATTTATAATTTTATTTGTATTTTGTATTCCTAAATAAATTTTACTAAAATATGTACTTTCAGCAATAGCATCAGTAATATAATAATTTATATTTGGAAAACAATCTATAAATCTTTTACATAAACGACCATATCCAGCACCTATTTCAAGGAAAGTCATTTGTTCTAAGTTTGGAAAAATAGTTTTAAGAAAATATATTTCTGATATAGAATCTAATAAATCTCTGCTAATTAAAATATTATCTATATTAAAGGTAATACATCCATACGAACCATCTTCTTTTGTTTTTTCAAAAAAATTTTCTGTATCGATATTTTTTATTTTTTTATAATATTCAATATATATATTTTTATTATCTCCTAATTTACATTGCCAAACATAGGCATTATCGCCTCTAAAATTATTATTAAATGTTTTTTTAATATAAGTTGTAGTAATATTCCATACAGTTGGTGAAATATTAAAATTATTTATTCTATAAAAAGAATTATATTTATCTCTAAGAATGGTTAGTTCATTATCCATTATTTATTATATAAATATAATAATTTTATATAATAATTTCATTTCTAAAAAATGAAAAAATAGTATAATTTTATATTTATATTAATATGGATACGCTTTCTGTTGAAATCCTATATATGATTTTTTCAAAAATATATGATACAGATAATATACATTTTAATGTTTTAAAAGATGAATTAGAAGATATAAATTATCCACTCAAAACATATTATCCAATTCAATCTATTTATTCTTCAATAATACCATATAGTTTATATAATTTACGAATTACTTGTCATAAATTTTGTAATATAATTGATTATTATATTAAAAAAAAATATTCAATGAAAGTTATTAAAAAAATTAATAAAATATTTGTATATAAATTAATTGATTATAGTTGTAATTATGGCATATTTTTTAATGAAATAAAATCATATATAAATCTATTTAAAAATAGATTTAAAGAATTATGTATTATTTATAGACCAGAATTGATTAATAATGATATAGATATAACAATAAATTATATATATATATCAATTGAAGATATTAATAATTTAATTAATAAAGGTTATATTAATAAAATATTTGTTAAAATATGCGATATTTTATACACTTTTAATTTTAATAAATTTAATGAAAAATTAATATGTAAAAAAAATGGTAATAATTTATATAATGTTACAGATTTTATTAATGGAATGACTCTTTCTGTTAAATACTTTAAATATAATAAAAATAATATAAAATATAAATATAAATTTCAATATAAATGTCAATGTAATTGTTCTTGTCCTGATTATAGATGTTTTTGTCATGTTGGAAATTAATTTTTATATCATATTTTTTATAATTAAAAATATAATAAAATTTTATAATCTAAAATATATTTTTTACAATTTTATCTAAATTTATATTTTTTGATTCTGTTACATCAGTAACATCAGTCGCGTTATGAGTTATTACATTATTTGAATCAGTTGGTGTATCAAATGTTTCTTCATTTACTACTTTTCGTTTCATCCAAGGATCAGAATAACCTGATTTATTTCCTAATGGATCATCTTGTGTTTGCGTAGCTTTCATTTTTTCAAGATTTTTATTAGCTTTATTAGCTGATTCAATTTCCATAAATTTGTCATCTTTTTCTTTAATAATTTCACGGAATTCATCAATTTTATCAAGTGATTTTTCACCAGTTGGTACTTCAATTGTTTTAATGATACCTTCTTTAAGTTGTTGCTCTTTCTTAAGACGTGTTTCTTCTCTGGCTTTTTCAATTCGACTTCTTTTTTCTTCTTCATAAAACATATCTCTTTGTTCAGCATTTTCACGATAATTTTTCATCAATTCGTTAAGTTGTTTTTCATTATATTCTTGATCAATTTTATCCATATTTGTTGGATCCCAAGGTAACCAATAACCGACTGAACCAACAAAAACATTAAAATTTGGATCTCTTCTTTGTAATACTTTTGCCCGAACTTCAGCTTCTCGTCTAGTATCATATACTCCTCTAACTTTTATACCACGAACATTTGTTTTAAAATCAACTTCAGTATCATATAAATCTGATACTTTTTTGTCATTAGTTACCATAAAATCTTCAAACATATCCTCAACTTTTTTATAAGTAATTTTTTCAGTTGTCATATTTAAAAGATAATTTCTCTTTTTATCATCATTTATAAGATCAACAAGAAAATGTTTCAAAAAATAAAATTGTTTTTGAACTAAAGTTTTTTCTGGAGATAAAAATGACATACATACGAAATTTTGCCCAGGAATAGGTTGGTCAACTTCTAAGAAATCTTCTTCATTCTCATTTGTTTTATTTGACATATATAATATAAAATATTATATTTTTATATATTTTTTTAAACTTGTTTAATTAAATTAATTAATTAAGGAATTATTTAAAATATTTTCTTTGTATAAAATATAAAAATGATGCAACTTGATTGGATGGAAGTTTTACGCCGTTTAGTTAAATATTTAATACTCGGTCTCACTTTAGCACTTAGTGCTCGTTTCTTGCTTAAAGCGTCTAAAGTAGACGATATTCTTGCATTAGCTGTTACAGGTGCTGCAATGTATGCTTTACTTGACACATTTGCGCCTTCAGTTGGCGCATCAGCTCGTTTAGGAGCTGGTCTTGGTCTTGGTTGGCAATTAGTTCATTAAATAATTTATAAATAATATATAAAATATCATTTATAAAAAGATATAAAGATTTCGATTATTATTATACAATAATGGAAGAATTAAAATTCGGAATGATAGGTAATGTTGATGCTGGAAAATCAAGTTGTACAAGTGTTTTAATAAATGGAATTTTAGATGATGGAAGAGGAGGAGCTAGACAAAAAATAATGAAATTTCCTCATGAAATTATTTCTGGAAGAACTTCTTCTATAACTGAACATTTTTATAAAATTAATGAAGAAAAATGTATAGCATTTGTTGATTTAGCAGGTCATGATAAATATCTTAAAACAACAATGCATGGATTAAGTGGAAATTATATAGATTATGGGATTGTGTTTGTAGGAGCTAATATGGGAATATCGAAAATGACAGAAGAACATTTAATATTATGTGTTACATTACAAATTCCGTATATAATTGTCATAACAAAAATTGATTTAGCACCAAAAAATATATATGATGATACAATTAACAGTATAGAAAAAATTATTAAAAAATTTCCACAAAATATTATAAAAGTAATAAATGATAAAAATGATATAATTAATTTTAAAAATGAAAGTCCAATTTTTTCAGTATCAAATAAAACTGGTTTTGGAATTAATTTATTACGTGAATATTTATTTAATTTAAAACCAAGATTTAATTGGAATTTAAAAAAAGAAAAAGAAATATGTTTTGTAATTACACATAAATATAATATTAATGGAATAGGTTTAGTTATAACAGGTAAAATGATATCAGGGATATTAAAAAAAGGAGATAAATTATTATTTGGTCCATTTAATGGAAAATGGATAAATGTTACATGTAAATCTATACATGATAATTTTAGAAATGATGTAGATAAATTAGCATCAGGAGAAAGTGGGTGTGTTGCAATAAAAGGAAAATTTGATATTAATACAAAAACAAAAATTAAAAAAGGATTAATTTTAATTAATAAACAAAATATTAATGCAATAAAATATTTTGATGCCGAAGTAGTTATATTAACTAAACATTCTACGACTATTCATAAAGGATATCAACCAATAATTAATTGTAATAATATAGTTCAAACCGCATGTGTAATAGATATATATAATAATGAAATATTAAGATGTGGAAATAAATCGAAAATTAAATTTAAATTTTTATATAGACCTGAATATGTTGAGATTGGTAATAGATTTATTTTTCGAGATGGTAAAACAAAAGGATTTGGAAAAATAGTAGAAGTATATGAATAATTATTATAATAATATATTATTATATTATTATAATATATATGGATAATGTTAAATGTCCTCCTAATCAAGATTTGTGTGTAAAAGATTATAATAATATAATAAATTTTATTAAAGATTTTTATCCAGATAAAAATAATTGTAAATCAGTATTCGGTGATTGTTCAACAGATTTACAATATATTATTAATCATATCAATGAAAGTGGAACTATTACACCTGAAAATATTAAAAATAATATATCAAATATGGATTTAATGACTTTAAATAATCAATTGAAATATAATTTATCAGAATTAGTTCGATCAAAAGTAGTTTATAAAAATAATTCTAGTAAATTTTTATTGGGTTCATATGAATGGTGGAAAAATAATGTATGGGGAACTAATCGATTAACACAATTTATTTATGTAATAAGTTCATGTATATGTTTTATGGGTTTAATATATTTTATATGGAAATTTATAAGTGATACAAATATTCCAATAATAGATCTTATAATTATTGGTTTTTTTTCAATAATATTTATGATATTAATGATTATTAATTTTATAGAAGAAAGTAAATCTAAAAATGAAAAAGTATCAAATAAAATATATGAATTTGCAAAATGGGAAAAAATTATTGAACTATTATTTTGTATAATTGGTTTAGCATTGGGTATTAGTATAATATATAATTTTAATAGTAATTTTAAACGTATAAGTATATTATTGCTTTTACCATTAATTATATCATATAATTTTTATTTTTCTTTTTATATGCCACAATTATTAATTATTGGTGTATTTTTGCAAAAAATTATATTATCACAATATAATAGAAATATTAATAACATAATATATGGTTTATTATTTATAATATGTAGTTTTTTTATAATATATAAATATATTTTTAATAAAAGTAATATAGAAACAGATGAATGTACACAAAAATCAACTGAATCTTCAAATATATATGTTGAAATACTTCCCTACATATTTTTAATATTTACTATTTTATTAATTATTTTTACATATTATACAAAAAATAGATTAAATATGATAGATGAAATAAATAATTGGTCATTATATTTAGCACCATTTATTAAATTGATTTTATATATTAAGTAAAAAATATATATTATTAGTATAGATATGACTAATGAAAAAGAAAATGGGTCAAATTTAAAATTATTTTTAGTTTTTTTTATAATTATTAGTATTACTGTTAGTCTAACATATTTTAATATGGGTAAATCATTTTTAATATTAATATGGTTAATATTTATATTAATTAATATTTATATAATTTTATCATATTATATATCAAATAATAATACAAATCAAAAAATAGTTCAATGGATTGAAATATTAATATTACCAATTTTAGCATTAAGTATTTTTATTTTTTTAAATAAAAAATCGTGGATAAGTATAATATTAATTATAGGATTAATCGTATTATATATATTAAAATATATATATACTAATTTAAGCTCATCATATGTTTTTTCTGATATGATAGGATTATTATTCGCAACATATACTATTGTATATTTTATACTTGGAAAATTTAATATTGAATATCAAGATAATTATTATTTGATAGGTATTGTAATTTTATTATTAACAATAATGCAAAATTTTAATTTAAATTTCTTTTTAAATGACAAAACAGATACACAAATATCATTAATTAAATGTTATAGTGGAATATTTATAATTTTAACAATGATTATTTTATATTATATATTTAATTTTTATATATCAAAAATATATTTAATTCCAGGGTTATTTATATGTGGAATATTTATTTATATATTATTTTCAGTAACAACAATAGAAAAAAAACAAGGAGTTCTTCCAATTAATTTACAACCTTTAATTTCAATAAATGATGTTAAAGAAGATACATTAAAAAAAATTATTGTTAAATTAAATAATTTTTATACTACAAATGATTGTTCATCAAATAATGATGGACGTAAATGTAGTGATATATATAAAGAATTAATTAATGGAGTTGTAAGTGGAAAATTAACTAAAGAATCATTAGATAAATTATTGAAAGAATTAAGTAAAGAAGCAATGATAAATCAAAATATATATTTAATATATCAATTATTACAATGTAAATTATTATTAAGTCCAAATATTGTTCCAGAAATGGGAACATGGGAATGGTTATTTAAATATTTTTTAAATAATCCATTTCAAATATTTATTTATATATTGTCTGCAATATTAATGTTAATATTTATAATATATAGTGTATATACATTTGTTATTAATAATTTTTTAATTGATGATAAAAATAAAATAATTATGTTTTGTATATCATTAATTATAATAACTATTATATATTTAACATTATTTAATTTATTACGCGGTAATAAAAATGTAATAGATGTTCCAAAAAATTTATATAAATATATTGATCCAAAAATATCAGATAATGCTCCTAATATTGATAATAGTTCAAAAACATTAAAATGGTTTATGATAATTACATTGATTGGTATATCTATTATTACATATTTTACACAAAATAATTATTTAAAAATAATTAATAATGCATCATGGATAGGATTAATAATAGCTATAAATTTATTATATACAATGATAATACCACAAATAATATTAATTGGAACATTAATTCAAAAATTTATATTAATGTATTCATTAAATGATATTAACAATATAAATGATTTATTTATATTAATAGGTAAAATATTAATATTTATTATTACATTAGTTGCTACATTATATAGTACACAATATTCATCTATAAAAAAAAATGGTGAAATAATATCATCAAAAAATACTAATTTATTAATATGGTTTTTATTTGGTATTACTGTATCATTTTATATAATTAATATAATTAATAGTTTTTTGACAGGAGATATTGGATTAATTAATAATAATTATACACTTGTTTTAATGCCAATTGTTAAATATATATTAGAATTTATAAATAAAGAAAAATTGGATTTTTTAGTTAGTATATCTCCATGAATGAGATGAAATCCAATCACATATATGATAATGTTTATATATTAATGCAATTTGATATATATAATCAATTGAATGTCGTTCAAATTTATAAACAAATGAAAAAGATAAAATATTTTTATTATTTTCATATATAAATTTAATAAAATCTAATTTACCATATTTACAGGAATATTCAACAATATAATTTATATCTAAATAAAGGAGAAATGATGGGAAGCAATATATTAAAATTTTTGTATCAAAATTTTGTATAATAATATTTATAAAATGATTTGGTATATTTTTTTTATTATTTATGATATAATATATAAATTCATTATCTATATATTTTGATATCGTAGTTGATTGTTTATATAAAAATGCATTATATTTATGTGACATTAATATTTTAGAAATATTATTATCATACATAATTTTTTTATTTATTAATAAAAATTTAGATATATCATTATATAATATATATTTAAATATTATTGAATATAAATCATAATTTAACATATTAATTTTTATTTGAAAGTTTAAATTATATTTAATATACTATATTTATTTTCTAAATATGTTTATTTAATTAGAAACTAGATAATAATATCTATTATAAATTATAATATGTCATGTTATGGTTTATTGTGTTATAAAGAATCATATAATTTAGGGGATGAAATACAATCAATTGCTGCATCACAGTATTTACCAAAAATAGATTATAAAGTTGATCGTAATACAGGTGAATTAGAGTCTTTAACTAATGTTAATAGTATAAATTGTATTAATACAATTTATAATGGGTGGTTTGATGGACAATATTGTAATTTTCCACCACCTGAATATATTAATCCTTTATTTATTTCATTTCATATAAATGAAACTGATCATAAACAAGATAAAATGTATGATATATTAGAAAATAAAAGAATAGAATATAGAAAAATTGTAACAAATTATGAATATTTAAAAAAATATGAACCAATTGGATGTCGTGACATGCATACTGTTAAACTTTTAAATGAAAATAATATATCATCATATTTCAGTGGATGTTTAACAATGACTCTTAAAAATAAATTTAATTATAGATCTAATGATATATTAGTTGTGGATACACATATTTTATTTAAAGATTTATTTGAAGAACTTGTACCAATACAAATAAGAAAAAAAGCAAAATATATTTGTCAATCAACTGATAAATTATATTCACATGAGGAAAAAATGGAAAAAGCGCAATTATTGTTAGATAATTTAGCGACTGCAAAATATGTAATTACCAGTCGTTTGCATACAGTATTACCTTGTTTAGCATTTGGAACTCCTGTTTATTTTATACATGATGATTTAAATGATATTCGTTTTTCTGGATTATTAAAATTTATTAATGCATATACACATGGAGACACAATAGATTTTAAAAAAAAAATAAAACAAAAAAATAAAAAAACTTTTGATATGTTGGTATCAAAGATGAAAGATAATATAGATAAATGGATTATTAAAAATAATGATAATATAATATTAAAAGGTAATAGTATTATTGGTGTATGTATGAATAGAAATGAACATTTGAAAAAAACTTTACCAACATGGATAAAGTCAAATCCAGATGAAATTATTATAATAGATTGGGGTTCAACAGAAAGTATAAAACCAATTATTGATAAATATAATATTGATGGAAAAATTAAGTTATTAACAGTAACAAATATTGATAAATGGATATTAACAATACCTTATAATTTAGCTGCTAAAATGTCAAAATATGAAAATATATTAAAATTAGATTGTGATTCTTTGTTAAAAAAAAATTTTTTTAAAAAACATAAATTAAATAATGGAAAATTTTATACAGGTGATTGGAAAAAAGCTAGAAATGATAATGAAAAACATACAAATGGATTAATGTATGTTAAAAGAAATGCTTTTTTTGAAGTTAATGGATATAATGAATATATTAAAACATATGGGTATGATGATTGTGATTTATATAATAGATTAGAAAAAAAAAATAAAAGAAAATTATTAAATTTGGATATGATTAAACATATTCAACATTCTAATATTGAAAGAATGTTATATCAAAATAATAATACAGAAATAGATGTAGAAGTTGAAAAAAATCGATTAATTTCTGAATTAAATATATGGAATGGAGAATATGCAAAATTTAAAATAATTAATGATAAATGTGAATTAATTTCATCAGTTTCTTTAGATGAAAATATATTTTTAAATATTGAAAATAAAGCAATTCAAAATAGAAATTATGTTAATAAAACTAAAAAAAAATTATATATTAATGTTAAAAATGGTTTAGGTAATAGATTAAGAGCATTAGCATCTGCATATAATATAGCGAAAGGTTCAAATCGTCAATTAGTTATAATATGGTTACCAGATGATCATTGTCAAGCTAAACTTTCTGATTTATTTGTTATAAACTATTTATTTGATGGTGTTAAAATAATTGAATCAAGATTACAAGAAATTATATATGCAGGACAAAATTTAATAAAAGATGTGATAGATTATATTGAGGATAAAATAGAATATGTTATAGAAGAAGCTGATTATTTTATGAATAATAAAATGATATATAAAAATACAAGTAATTATATAGATGATTTATCTCCACATGATATATATGTAATTTCTTCTTGTGTATTAAATAATAGACATACAAATTGGAATCTTGAATGTAAATTTTTGAAAGAAATAGAACCAGTTGCTGAATTAAAATTAAAAATAGATATTTTAAGTAAAACTTATAATATTAGTAATACAATTGGTATTCATGTTAGAATGGGACAATCAATAAATGATTATACATATGAAGATGTTTCACGATATACTGATGAAAAAAAGGCAGCAGCAATTAAATGGCGACAAAATAGTCATTGGAAAATTTTTGAAAAAGAAATGTCAGTTATATTAGAAAATAATAATAATCAAGTATTTTATTTATCTGCAGATAATGATTATATATATAATGAATTATTAAATTTAAATAAATATAATATAGTATATCATAAAAGAAAAGTATTTAATAGAAGTTTAGAGCAAATAAAAGATTCTGTAATAGATATATGGTTGTTATCACAAACATCATATATACTTGGAAGTAATTGGAGTTCTTTTACAGAAGTTGCTCATAGATTAAATGGTAATGTTCTTAGACTTGCAGGGGTTGATTTTTAATATATATAAAATAATATTAAATATAATATTTTATATTATAATATTTATTATATTTATAATTTTAATGAATAAAAAAATTTTTTATTATTATGAACCATTATATAAAAAAGGAATTGGACATTGGGAAAATATGGAAAATAATATAAGAACATATATATCTGGATATACAGATTATGAATATAAATTTATAACGAATATAAATAAAATTGATGAATATAATCAAGAAAATAGTACAGAGTGTTTATTATATTCATATTTTATATGTATAAAAATAGCAGATATAATTAAAAAAATTAAATTTAAAAATAATATTAAATATATTTTTAGTTTTATGACTAAGACTGAAAATATAAAAAAAATAAGAAATGAAATAATAATGATTAATAATATTATTAAAAATAAAAAAAATGTATATATAACAACTGATAATGAATTATTATTAGAGAAGATGAAAATTATTAATCCAAAATGTCAAGTGATTTATACTGCAATGATACCGTATAAATTAGAAGAAAAATATAATAATATAAATATTATAAATAGTAAAATTAAAATTTTATATTATTTAAATAAACAAACAGATTTAAATATATTAAAAGAAATTATTAAATATGTTGAATTAAATAATAATATTGAATTAACTATTAAAATTCAAATAGATAAGATGCTTGAAAATTTATTTGATACAATGTATAAAAATTTGGATAATAAAAATATTAATGTAGTTAAGAATTTTTTAAATAGGGATGATTATTATATGTTTTTAAATCAATTTGATATTATAATTTTAAATTATACTACACATGGATATTATTACAGAACATCTGGTATATTTATTGATTCTATATATTTGAAAAAAATTGTTTTAACAATAAAAGATACATGGATGGAAAAATGTTTTAAAAACATGAATATATCAAATTATTATTCTAAAAATAATGTAACTGAATGTATAAATAAATTAGATGAGATAATTTCTAATATTGATATATATAAAAAAAATATAGAGGATAATTATCATAATATATATGATAAATATTCGATTAATAATATTATTAATAAAATGATAATATATTAAGTTGCGTATCTATTTTTAAATTAATATTAATATAATTTGTATGGAAATTGAAAATAAAGTATTTTTAATTAATTGTCCAAATTATTTAAAAAATCGTTTTATTAATATATTAAAATTAAATATTACAAATAATATTTTAATTAGTAATATTTTTATTGGTTCTACGATGATTGATATATATCGATTTATTAATAGATATAGAATACGCAATAAAAAATATATATTATATACAATTGAACCACGACATGATATTAATCAAAATGATATAATATATAATGGATATAAAATTTATGTAATGAATTGTTATACAAATGGTGGAGGTGATACATTACATAAATTTAGTTTTATGCCATTAAGTATTATTAATATTATAAATAATGAAGATATTAAAATTAAATTTAATAAAGAAAAATACAATACAAATATAATTATGTTAGCAGGAGCTCATTTGCAATTAATGAATGATAAAAATAAATTTGATTTAATTAAATTAAGATATAAAATTGCTACATATGGATATGAAAAAAAATTATTAACATTAATTGGTTCTGGATGGAAATATAAAGGTATTTTAAATACTCGTAATAATATTAATAGAGTAAAAGAAAAATATGATATAATTAAACATTATTATTTTAATATTTGTTTAGAAAATACTAATGTAAAAAGTTATATATCTGAAAAAATATGGGAATCATTATTAGCTGGATGTTTACCAATATATTATGGCAATGAAACTATATATACAATTTTTTCAAAAAATAGTTTTATAGATGTAGCAAAATTTAATGATATTAAAGATTTGTATAATTTTATTAAAAATATGAAATATGAAGAATATTATGAAAGAATAATGAAATGTTTTAATGATATTAATAATATTTTTAAAGATAATATAAATATTATAGAAGAATATAATAAAATACTTATTGACAAGTATAAAAAAAAAATTAATATTATATAATAAATTTTATAATGAAATATATGTTTTATAATATTAGAAAAGAAGTAAATCCTTATATATTTAAAATATTTTATAATATACATGAAGATGATGTAGTATTTAATATAGATGAATGTGATTATATTATATGTGATTCATATGTTAATATTAAAAGATATATTGATTCTTTATATAAAAATTCTAAAACAATAGTTCAAAAATTTTTATTATATACATTAGAACCAAGACATGATTTTAATAGACAAAATATTTTATATTATAGAGGTATTATAATATATGTATTAAATTGTTATAATAATAAATCGTTACATAAATTTAGTTATATTAATAATATAGATATTGAAAAACTTAAAAATAGTGATGAAAATAATTTAATTAATATATATACTGATAATATTAAAAATAAATTTAATAAAGAATTATATAATAATACAAAAATTAAATCAATAATGGTAGCAAGTTTAATAGAAAAATATATAAAACAAAATGTTATCAATGATTTAATGAAAATACGGAAAGAAGTTGGTTATTATGGATATAATAATAGAAAAATGGATTTGGTTGGAACAAATTGGTTAAAAAATATATCAAATTCGCGTACAAATACAAAATGGCAAATTAAGAAACAAGAAATGATATATAGATATTATTTTAATATTTGTTTAGAAAATACAAATATAGATAATTATATTACAGAAAAAATATGGGATTCTATATTTTGTGGTTGTGTTCCTATATATTATGGTAATAATAGTGTATATGAAATATTTTCGGAGGATAGTTTTATTGATATATCTAAGTTTAAAAATGCTGAAGAATTATTTATTTTTATTGATAATATGAGTTATGAAGAATATTATAGACGTATAGTACAATGTTTAAAAGATATTTATTTAATATTTAAAAAAAATCCAAATATAAAAAAAGAAGAAGATGATATATTAAGAGTAAAATTTTATAATATAATTCATAACAAATTATAGAATAATTAGATTATATTTTTTTTAAGAGCTTTTATATGTGATGCTGATCGTGTATCATTTTCAAAAACATATTCACCTACATGATGATAATCAATAAACGGCGATGGAAAATTTTTACAATTCTTTTCATATTTATGAAAAGACGCATGTATTACACAATTATCTTTTATACGATTGTAAATTATTTGTTCTAAAAATGATATATCATAATTACGATGACTTTTTTGAATAATTTTATCAATTTCAATTTTCCAATTTAAATTAGATAATTTTTTTGTTCCAAACATTCCGCCAAGTATTTTCATTTTATGATGCGGGTGATCTCTCATAATATGAAATAGAGTATTTGAATTTAACCAATCATTTACTGCTTGAACTTCTCTATCTAAAATTCTTGTATCAGTATCTCTTGGCATCATAATTTCAACATTTGGATCATCAATAGCTTCAAATCTCCACATCATTGGTTTTACTGTATTTAAATTTCCTGATTTAGGAATGATATGTACATTTGATAATATTTTTAATTTATCGATAATATTTTGTGGAACAGTTTCAGTATGAATATAAAACCAACATTCAAAATTTGGATATTTTTCTTTAGCAATTATTGCATTTTTAATAGCACCAATATTATATGTATTGTTTGTTCCCCAAAGTGAAAATGTAATAACTTTTTTCATAATATTATTTATATATTATATTTATTTTTATATAATATATAAAACTAATTATTGGATTATTATTTTTTACCTCTTTTTAATATTTTGATATGAGTGGCAGAACGTGTGTCATTTGCAAAAACATATTCACCTACATGATGAAAATCAATAAATGGAGATGGAAAATTTTTACAATTTTGTTCATATTTGAAAAAAGAAGCATGAATAGTACAATTATTTTTAATAAGAGGATATACGAATGAATCTAAAAATGATATATCATAATTTCGATGTCCTTTTTGGATGAATTTATCTATATGAATTTTCCAATTTGGTATATTTGGTAATTTTTTTGTTCCAAACATACCACCTAATATTTTATGTGAATGACATGGATGATCTCTCATAATATGAAATAGAGTATTTGAATTTAACCAATCATTTACTGCTTGAACTTCTCTATCTAAAATTCTTGTATCGGTATCTCTTGGCATCATAATTTCAACATTTGGATCATCAATAGCTTCGAATCTCCACATCATTGGTTTTACTGTATTTAAATTACCTGATTTAGGAATGATATGTACATTTGTCATTATTTGTAATTGTTCAATAATATTTATTGGAACTGTTTCGTAATGTATATAAAACCAACATTCAAAATCGGGATATTTGTCTTTAGCAATAAGTGCATTTTTAATAGCTCCAATAGTGTATATTTCATTATTACCCCATAGTGAAAACGAAATAATTTTTTTCATTATAATATAGAATTATATAATTTATATCGTATAATTTTATTATATAATTTATATCATATAATTATATATATTTAATTTATATAAATAATATGAATATTGCATTTATAACAGGTATTAATGGACAAGATGGGTCATATTTAGCAGAATTATTGCTTGAAAAAAAATATAAAATATATGGATTACTTAGACGATCATCAACATTTAATACAAAAAGAATAGATCATATTAAAGATAGATTGATATTATGTTATGGTGATATAACTGATATGAGTAATATTGTTACAATTTTAGATAAAATAAATAAAGAGAATTTAGAATTTAATATATTAGAAATTTATAATTTAGCAGCACAATCACATGTTAAAATTTCTTTTGAGATGCCAATTTATACAAGTAATGTTGATGCAATTGGAACATTAAATATATTAGAATCGATACGTATTTTGAAATTAGTTGAAAAGACGAGATTATATCAAGCGTCGACATCTGAATTATATGGTATTATACAAGAAAAACCTCAAACTGAAAAAACACCATTTTATCCAAATTCTCCTTATGCTGTTGCGAAATTATTTTCATATTGGATAATTAAAAATTATAGAGAAGCATATCATTTTCATGCATCAAATGGTATATTATTTAATCATGGATCACCAAGAAGAGGAGAAAATTTTGTAGAAAAAAAAATAACATCATCGGTTGCTAAAATATATTTAAAAAAGATTAAGAAATTTAGTTTAGGGAATATTTATTCAAAACGTGATTGGTGTCATGCAAAGGATTCTGTATATGCTATGTGGTTAATATTACAAAAAGATAAACCATCTGATTATGTTATATCATCAAATGTTCAATATTCTATTAAAGAATGTGTAGAGGAAGCATTTAAAAATGTTAATATTGATATTGAATGGAAGGGCGAAGGGATGAATGAGAAATGTTATAATAAAAAGAATAATGAAATATTAATAGATATTGATGAAAAATATTTTAGACCGAGTGAAGTTGATGATTTATTAGGGGATTCATCACATGCACGTGAAAATTTAGGATGGGAACCTAAATATAATTTTCAAGAAATGATTAAAGAAATGATAGAATATGATATAAAAGAATTATTATAAATTTAATTTGTAAATTTATATTATGTATAATTATAATAATATAAATGAATAATGAAAATAGATTATCATTATTAAATGAAATTTTTGATAATATATATGTATTAAATTTAAAAAAAGATGTAATTAGAATGAATAGTATAACGAATAGATTAAATAAATGTAAAATAAAATTTGAGAGATTTGAAGGTATAAATGGGAGAGATAAAAGAATGGATTATATGAGTATGTTAAAAAAAAAATGGTCAGTATGGGAAAGAATACAATTTAGAAATAATATTATTCAAAGTATTGGAGCATATGGATGTGTTTTATCACATAAAGAAATTATAAGAGATGCAAAAAATAAAGGATATAAAAAAATATTAATATTAGAAGATGATGCAATTCCTCATAATAATTTAGAGGAAAGATTAATATTGAATTCTAATATATTAAAACAAAATTGGAAATCTATATATTTAGGGTCTACACAAGGAGGATGGCATAATATTCATATTAGGAATGGTTATTATATTCCTAATAATGTTACTTGGGGTGCATTTGCATATGGACTTGATAATAGTGTTTTTAATGAATTATTAACATTGATGGAATATCCTAAATTTCCAATAGATAAATATCTTCATTATTTATATAGATATAATGCATCGCCTGTGATATATCCTCAATTATTTATTGCTAAATTAGATAATAGTAATATTAGAGATAGTAGAAATATTAATATATATTCAAAAATATTTAAATGGGATTTAAAAAATTTTAAATTAAATTAAATATGAGAATATATAAAAATTTATGATTATATATATAATATATAAATGGAAGATATTAATATGGAAAATATGTTATATTATAAAGATTTTTTATATGGTAAATTAAGATATTATATACAACCATATATATATAATTATTGGCAATATAATGTTTCAAAAATTACAGAAAATATATATATATCTGATTTATTATCATCAATGAATAAAGAAAGATTAAAAGAAGATGGAATTACACATATATTATGTACGATATTAGGTGTAAATCCTATCTATCCAGATGATTTTGTGTATAAAAATATTTATACACGAGATATTATTGAAGAAGATATAAGTAAATATTTTGATGATTGTGCTTTATATATTCATGAAGCAATAGAAAAGGGAGGTAAAGTATTAGTTCATTGTTCATATGGGATTTCGCGTAGTGCAACAATTGTTATTGCATATTTAATGAAATATCAAGGTAAAACTTATGATGAAGCATATAAATATGTAAAAGAAAAAAGAGATATAATTGAACCGAATGAGGGATTTAAAAAGCAATTAAAAAAATATTAAATACTTTTAATAAAACTCCAATTTAATATTTTACATATACCTTTCCATATTATATCTTGTTGATGTAATTTTTCTCTTGATTTTAATAATGGAAAAAGATTTTTTAGTTCATCATGTCCAAGTAATTCTGCAAATTTATGAAAAACATATGAATATGAAAGGAAATTTTTGCGTCCTTTTGGACAAACTAAAGTAAATGGTTCTTGTATTTCTTTGAACATTCGTCGTAATTTTTCTTCAATTTCTGGACTAATATTTGGTGGTTTTTTTCCATTAATACGATATATAATGTATGATGAATGTTCATAATATTTAGAATATCCTAATTTTTTTAAGAAAAGTTTAATTTTGTCTGGTGTTAATTTTGATATATTTTTTCTATCTTTTTTAATTTCAATAATAATTTGTTCAATAACATCTTTAGGAATTTCAGTAGATTCTTTTCCTTGAACTTGACTTAATATTTCATTAAAATGATTTATTCTTTTATATGCAAAATATGAAATTTCAGGTGGTGGTTCTTTATATGATGGTTTATCTGAATCAAGGACTATAAATTCTGTTTTTCCGCAATTTTCGCATACAGAATATCCTTCATTTTGTACTAATGTCATTTCGATATCACATTTGTTACAAAAATCGTGATATTTTTCATTATTTATAATATTTAAATAATTTGGATCGATAAGTTTTAAATAATCATTTCTATAATTTTCTCTTTGAAAATTTTGAGTTGTTTGAAGATAATTGCTTATTGTCATTTTAGGTTGATTTATTTTATTATTATTTGTTGTAAAAAATGAAATAATATTATTTTGTTTTTTAAAATTTTGATCTATTGATGTATTATTTTCGTGTGGATGTTCATCTGGTTTATTTTCTGATTCTTCAATATTTTTTATATTTTCATAATAATTATATAAAATATGTGATGTTGATAAAAAATAAGAAATTTTTTCATCATTATTTTCTAATTTTTTAATTTCTTTTTCTAGAATTTTTATTTTTTCAGTAATAACAAATTTTTCGTGTAAATCTTCATTTGATAAATTTTTTATTTGAATCATTGATAATTGATTTAATTTATTAATTAATTCATTTAGTTCATTATGTTTTAATGGTAAATATAATTGTTTTTTTTCAAAATTATTTAACATTTCATTGTGTTTAGCATCTAAAGTTAATTTAGTATCTACATTTATATGATGTTTTTGATGTTTATATTTAAACATATATATCATATATATTTATAATATTCTTTATATAATGTATAAATATTGAAATGCGTAAATATATTAATAAAAATATATATAAATAAAATATAATTATATTATGTCTTCATTTAAGTCAAATGATTTATTTGTTACTATGCAAAAAATAGTATTTATATATAATGCTTTATTAACTGGTTGGACTGTATCAATGGTTGATAAAGATAAATTTGAATTTACTAAAGGAATAATGGATAAAAAAGAAGTTAATTTTGACAATTATTTAAAAAAATTTATTGAATACAATGCAAATATTGAGAATATAAAATAATTAAGTTTTTTTGAATAAAAAATTTATTCAAAAAAATATATATATATATATTAATTAATGGATTCTTGTGGTAGTAATGCTATAAATAAATTATGTGAACAAATTAAGCAAATTAATAATAAATTAAAAAAATTTAATTTTTATATTGATACATCAAATACAATTGATGGTCCTTCAGTTGATGGTCCATTTGAAGTTAATACTGGAGAATTGATTAGATTTTGGACAGAAGGAAGTATATTTATTAATGGTACAGAATCGGGAGATAATCAAACTACACGAATACAATTAGAAGCTAATAATATATTTAGTGAAAGTGGAGAACCAGCATTTCCACCACCAAATAATGATATTACAAATATTTATGTTGATCAAGATACAAAAAATATATATTTTTGGAATCCAAATACACAATCATGGGAAATTATATCAAATGATTGTGGTTGTACAGGTTCTACAACGGGGATAACTGGTATGACTGGTATGACTGGTATTACTGGTATGACTGGTATGACAGGCATGATTGGTTTTACAGGAATGACAGGAATGACAGGTATGACAGGTGTAACAGGTATAACTGGTTTTACAGGAGATAAAGGTAATACAGGTTTTACTGGTTTAACTGGTTTAACTGGTTTAACTGGTGTTACGGGTGTAACAGGATCTATTGGAAATACAGGTGTTACAGGAGTTACTGGTGTTACAGGTATAACAGGTTCTATTGGAAATACAGGTTTTACAGGTTTTACAGGTTCAACAGGACCAAATGGTTTAACAGGTATAACAGGTTCTACAGGATTTACGGGTTTTACAGGACCTACTGGTTTTACAGGACCTACAGGATTTACAGGACCTCCTGGAATAACAGGACAGGCTGGTTCAACAGGTTTTACTGGTTCTATTGGATTAACTGGTTCTACAGGTAATACAGGAATGACAGGAATGACAGGAATGACAGGTTCAGTTGGCTTAACAGGTCCAACAGGACCTACAGGACCAGTTGGAATTACAGGTCCAGATGGATTACCTGGAACATCTGTTATACAAGATTATCCTATTGATGAACCTCCAATATTTCCAAATATATCATATATTAATATTGATACTATAAATGGTTGTTTATATTATTGGAATACATATACGCAACAATGGGAATATGCACATGATTGTTCAAATATAAATCCAGGAATTACAGGAATTACTGGCTTAACTGGAGCAACAGGAATTACAGGTTCTACTGGTTTAACTGGAGCTACAGGTGTGTCAGGAGCTACCGGTGCTACTGGACCAGGAGTAGATGCAGTTTGTATTTCAAGACAAATTAATTTATTAGCATCTGCAAATATTCCTGTAAATATTCCATTGACATATACAACAGGCTCGTATTTATTAATTATTCAATCACAAAATAATGGAGGTGCATCTGCTACATTTTCTGTTAGTAAATCAAATGTATTATCAAGTGGAAATATAAGTATATTAACAAGTGTTACAAGTATGTCTGGAGAAAAGATAGATATAGTATATAATTCTGGACAAGTGGTTCAATTATATCATTTAATAACTAAATTAGGAGCACTACCAAATGAAACAATAACATATAATGTAACAATATTGAGTGAAAATTTATGTGGAATATTAGGAATAACAGGTTTAACAGGAATAACAGGATTAAATGGAATAACAGGATTGACTGGTTTTACTGGATTATCTGGTTTAACTGGTACGACAGGATTAACAGGTTTAACTGGTTTAACTGGTTTAACGGGTCTAACAGGTCTAACAGGTTTGACAGGTTTAACTGGTTTAACAGGTTTAACAGGTTTAACAGGTCTAACAGGTTTAACAGGTTTAACAGGTTTAACAGGTTTAACAGGTTTAACAGGTTTAACAGGTTTAACAGGTTTAACAGGTTTAACAGGTTTAACAGGTT
>Ga0209850_1000024_pt1 | contig 23344 bp, 19 predicted proteins | sample GWRWT2_2Sept14_FD_187193 | JGI IMG/M metagenome (GOLD analysis project Ga0209850, IMG submission 187193) | Sand microcosm microbial communities from a hyporheic zone in Columbia River, Washington, USA - GW-RW T2_23-Sept-14 (SPAdes) (version 2) ...
TATTATTATCTATATTCTTATTCATATTATCATTCATATTATCATCTATATTATTATTTATATTATTATTCATATTATTATCTATATTCTTATCCATATTATCATTCATATTATCATTCATATTATCATTTATATTCTTATTCATGTTATCATTTAAAGTATTATTTAAATGATTATTTATAATAATATTTGTATCATTTAAAGTATTATTCATATTATCATTTAAAGTATTATTTATATTATTATCATTATCATTAATAATATTATATGTATCATTATTATAATTTATATTATTATAATAATGATTATTAAAATCTATATTAAAAGATTTTTTTTTATTAACATTAATTAATTTAGAATTAATTTTAAGTTTCATAATAAAATGAATACTAAAATAAAAATCATTTTTTATAAAATTTTATTAATATATATATAAATTATATAATATGATAGATTCTCCATATAAAATTGTTTTAAATGAACGTTTTAGAGATTTTAATAATTATAATTTAGAAAAAAAATCTGAAAAAAATAATAATTTTTTTTCTCCAATATCTGGATATGAACCTAATTATGAGCCTCAAATTTGGAATAATAAAAAGATTAAATATAATCATAATTGTTATGCATATGTTTTAAATACAATAGCTCCTAGAATTGGAAAACCACAACCTGGGTATTTTTCAAATTTTCCACATATTTATGATAATGAATATAATTGTTTTTCTTTTTATAATCGTTTAAAAAAAGATATACCATCATTTTATTTAGTAGATTTTGATGAAAAATGTAAAAAAGGATTTTATAAAGGTTTTATAGCATTAGATAATAAACCTGATGATAAAGATTATCATTTTTATAGACAAGATAAATCTGGTTATTGGTCACATAAACCAGGAAGACAAGATGCAATTAATTATGACTCAAATAATTTATTAATAAATGATCCGTTAAAAGCAAATAGAAAATATAAATATTTTAATTATTCAACACCATGTTTTTATTTTTGTTTAAATAGTAAATTATCAAAAAGTAGTTCAATAATTTAGAATATTATAAATATTCATATAAAATTTGTGAATAAAAAAATAATTAATAAAAATATTTAATAAAAAAATATTTAATAAAAATATTTAATAAAAATATAAACATTAATAGATAAATTTAAAAAAATGATTGTTAATATTAATAATAGCATAATGACAAGTACAAAAGTAGAATTTAATAATATTGAAATTAAAAATATCGATGGATTAGAATATTTAACAACTATTTCAGATGGTTCAATTGATTTAATATTAACAGATCCTCCTTACATTATTTCAAAAGAAACTGGAATGAATTCTCATTATAATAAAGTCAAGTATAATGAAGAATATAACATAGAATTTGTAAAAACAGAAGAAGAATGGATTAAATATAAAGCAGAAAACAATATAATGGATGATAATAATAAAAAAAAATATATGAAATATGGAACAATTTATGGAAAAAAATATTGTGTTAAAACTGACTATGGAGATTGGGATAGTAAATTTACTATGGAAAAATTAGAAAAATTTATATGTGAATATTATAAAAAATTAAAAAATGGAGGAACAATAATTATATTTTTTGATTTATGGAAAATTTCATTATTGAAAGAAATTATGGAAAAATATAAATTTAAACAAATTCGTTTTATCGAATGGATAAAAACAAATCCTCAACCGTTAAATTCAAGTATAAATTATTTAACAAATTGTCGCGAGATTGCTCTATTAGGAATAAAAGGAACAAAACCAACGTTTAATAGTAAATATGATAATGGGATATATATGTTTCCATTACAAGGTGGAAAATATAGATTTCACCCAACACAAAAAAGTTTAAGTTTATTTGAAGAGTTAATTATAAAACATTCAAATGAAAATGATGTTGTACTAGATACATTTTTGGGTAGTGGAACAACAGCAAATGCATGTAAAAATACTAAACGTAAATTCAAAGGTTGTGAAATATCAACTAAATATTTTGATAAAATTATGGAATTAAATTAATTTGATTAGATTTTATATTTACATTTATTCTTATTTTTCTAATGAAATGTCAAATTTTGTCTCATTGACAAGTTATTTAGATGTAAATGTATGAAGAGTATATAATTATATAAACATTCAAAAATAAAAATATATATAGAAAAAAAAATAACTATAAAAATATATATGGATGAAAAAATAAAAAATTATATATATACTAAAAAACCAATTGGAAAAGGTTCATTTTCATATGTATATTATGGAAAAAATATTTTAACAGACGATGATGTTGCAATTAAAAAAATAATAAATATAAAACAATATGATAAATATGATGATAATAAAAAATATTTAGAAAATATAATTGACAGTGAAATTATAATAATGCAAAAATTACGACATCCAAATATAGTTAAATTATATGATTATATATATCAAGATGATGATATATATTTAATAATGGAATATTGTGATAAAGGAAATTTAGCTACATTTTTAAATGGAAAAATATTAAAAGAAAAATATGCACAAAAAATGATGATACAAATAGCAAATGCTGTACAATATTTAATGTTACAAAATATTGTACATAGAGATATAAAGCCACAAAATATTATGGTTACAAAAGATAATATACTTAAATTATCAGATTTTGGTTTTGCAAAAAAATTTAGTAATACAGATGATTTATTAACAAATACAATATGTGGAAGTCCAATTTATATGGCGCCCGAAATTATACAATGTAATTCATATTCAACCAAAACAGATTTATGGTCAATAGGTATTATATTATATGAAATGATTGTTGGTAAACCTCCATATAGAGCAAATAATCATATAGAATTATTACATAAAATAAATAATGAATCTATATTTATACCATCTTCAATATTAGTAACAGATAATTGTCGAAATTTAATTTATGGTCTTTTGCAAAAAGATTTTAATAAAAGAATATCGTGGAATAATTTTTTTGAACATAAATGGATAAATATAGAGAATGATGATCAAAAAGAAATAGTAATTAATTTAGATAAATTAATTGTTGATAATAATTATACTGGTATAAGATCAGTATCAATACCTATACCAAAAAAAAATACAAATGATAATATTAATTCATATAATTCTTCTCCAACATATAATTCTTCTCCAATGTTTAATAGTTTAATACCATTAACACCAACTGAAAAAAATGGTATCGCAATAATTAAACAAGAAGAAAAAGATATTAATAACATAGATAATATAAATACTGAACGAAATATAAATGATAGTCTTATAAATCACATGAGTAATGCTTTAAATTATTTAAAAAGTTATTATTTTTAAATATATTTTTTTATATAAAGATATATATCATATCTCTATATAATATATAATATGAAATGTAATTATAATACATGTAAAAAAAAATCTTTACCATATAATTTAGGATTATGTAAATATTGTAATAATAATTTTTGCAATTTCCATCAAAATATTGATATACATTTATGTAAAAATTTGAATTTATATATTGAAAGTAAAAAAAAAAGATTAGAAATGTCTATATTAAATAATAAAATTATATCTAATCATAATATGACTCCATTATAAATTATTATTATTATTGTTATTATTATTATTGTTATTATTGTTATTATTGTTGTTATTATTGTTATTATTATTATTGTTATTATTATTATTATTGTTATTATTATTGTTGTTGATATTGTTGTTGATATTGTTATTATTATTAATGTGAATATTGTTGTTATTTTTTATTTTATTATGATTTTTATATTTTATTAATAATTTATCAATAATTTCTTGTTTTTGTTGTAATAATTTTTCACGTTGTTTGCTACCATATGGATATTTAAAAATTATTTCATCAGCTTTTCTAAGTATTTCTTTTTCTTTTTCATTGAAAGAAATTATTGGAGATACTATTTTTGATTCAGTAGAAGTTAAAATAAATTTATTTTTTAATTTTTTTAAAAATTCATTTATTGTTTTTGCTGAAAAGGAATAATATCCTATTAAAAATTGTATAATATTATTTTTTAAAGTATAATATTTATCAAGATTTTCTTTATTAAAACGTAAATTTGATATATAATTTATTGAATTAATTGAATAAATATTATTAAAAAAGGTTTTTTCATCGATTGTAAATGATAATTTTTTTTGTTTATTATATTTATTTATTAATAGATTAATATCATCATCATTATATTGTATTTCAGTAATGGGGTCGCATAAATTACTATCAAATTTAATATTTAAATTTTTAATTTGATTTTTTAATTTATTGTTTAAATATTTATATAAATTTGTAATTTTTTTATCATTTGTAATAAATTTTATTTTTTCCAGTATGGTTGAATATTGATTAGGTTGTTTAAATTGATTATGTGGTTTGAATGATTTATTAAAAGGTTGTTTAAAATCAACATGTGTTTTAGATAATTTATTAAAAGATTGTTTAAAATTTGTATATTTTTTAGGTGATTTATTAAAAGGTTGTTTAATATTTGTATATTTTTTAGGTGATTTATTAAATTTGTGTATATATTGATTATGAATAAATTTGCCACCTGTATGTATTTTTTGAGTAGTTAAATATTTTTTAAAATTTGTTAAAATATTATTTTTAGGTTTAATTTTTTGATCTTTAAAAAAGAATGGTTTAGTTTTTAATTTACTTATGCTATCTAAATTTTGAAAAATATTTAAATTAATTGTAGGTTTTAATAAAGAATCAATAAGATATGTATATAATTGCCAAAATATTAAAGAGTTATTCATTTCTCCTTTATTTGTATTAAAATTAGATAAATTATCATTACCATCAAAAACATATTTAAATAGTTTAGCTAATTCTTCATATATAATATCAGTATTAAATTGTTGAGATCTTTTCAAGAAATTTTCTGGATCTGGATTTTCAAAAGTAAAATTATCATTAATTAAAATACCTGCATTTGATAAGACTTTTTGTTTATTTATATATAGTAATTTTTTAATTGCATTATTGCATTTTACAACAATATTTGTATAATTTAAATTAATATTTTTAAGTTGTTTTTGGATATTTTCAGAATCGGAATTTTGAACAGTCCATTCGATTAATTTATTATATTTATAATAATATTCTTTTTCTATTCTTTCTTTTAAATCAGGTGGTAAATTTTTTATAGAATTATTAATAAAATCTAAATTTTTAGAACTAAGTTTGTTCATATAATATATACAAATATATAATTAAATATTGTAAAATATATTATTATATATAATATAAATGTTAAATATAATAACTTCTTTTTATATATCAAAAATTTTAAATAAAAATAATGATGAAAGAAATAATGAATTAATACAATGTTTGATGTTTAATTTAGAATCAAAATATATAAAAAAGATGTTTATATATGTAGAAAATGATGAATCATTTTATAAACTAAATAATTTAATAGAAAATAATGAAAATAAAAATAAAGTATCAATAATAGAAGAAAGAAAACAACCATTTTATAGTGATATGTTTTTATACGCAATTACTAAATTACCAAATGAATTATGTATGATATCAAATACGGATATATATATAAAGGAATTTGATATAAAATTATTAAAATATTTAGACAAAGGTTATATATTTTCATTAACAAGATATGAATATGATATGTCGTGTCCATTAATAAAAAAACCGATTGGTAGTTATGATTGTTTTATATTTAAGTCACCATTAAATATAAAAATATGTAATAATTTACAAATATATCAAAATATGTGGGGTTCAGAGAATAGAGTATTATATGAATTAACAAAAATCGGTAAAAAATTATTAAATCCGTGTTATCAAATAAAAATTGTGCATTTACATAAATCAAATTTAAGGGAAAATAATAGAAAAAGAGTAAATAATATATATTCTATAAGTGGTCCAAATCCATCAATATTAAAGTAATATATTATTTTGTAAATGGTGATAATATTTCAAAAAATGATTTATTTTTAATTTCAGATGGTATTTTTTTATCAAATTTTTTTAATTTAATTAGTAATTGATCATCAATTTTGTTAAATTCTTCTTCTATTAATTTTAAATTTTTTATTGGTAAAAAAGAATCACCAAATTTTTTATTAATATCATTATATAATCCAAAAACTAAATTTTTATATATTAATCCTTTTAATTTAAAATATCCTAATTTAATATACAATTCATCATAATATTTCATTAATTTTTTTTCAGGTAATTTTTCTATAGATTTTTCTAAAATATTAAGTGATAATAAATTTTTTAATTCTAAATCACGTATTTGACGATATTCATTACCAATTAATTTAATTTCAGTTAATAAACGAATTTTTTTAGTTTCTTTACTGGTGACTAATTTAATATCTAAAAATCTTTTTTCTAATTTTTGGTAAATTTTACGTAAATCATTTTTATAAATACTTGCTTGCATTTTTTCTAAAATTTTATTAATTAAATTAATATTTTTTTTTTTATTTTTAAGTAATCTTTCAAAATAATCATATATAATTTTAATTGATATTTTTCCTATATTTTTTTTAAGGATAATTCCGCCTAATGTTATAGAATCATCAACTTTTTTAACTGAAAATTGTAAAATCATATTTACTAATCGTGTGCATTTATCTTCATTTGATATAGAAGATTCTAAAGGATAATAATCTTGTTTTGTTTTAAAACTATTTTTAATGGATTTTTCACCACCAATTACTCTAAAAATAGCAGAATCATCACTTGATAAAATCCCATTTCTATCACATAAATCGATATTAGTTTCAATATCAAAATAATTTTTAATAGATAGGCGAATAAGATTATTAAATGATTGTATACTATTTTCAATATTTTTACAAATATCTTTATATTTATTATCATATTTTTTTTTTTGAAATTCATTGAAACTTTTTAATATAATATTTAGGTTATCAATTAATAAATAAATTAGATATTGTATAATAACTATTTTAAATTCAACAGTTGTTTTTAAATCAGAGAAAGAATTTTTTAAATCTTTAAATTCTAATTTTTTCATAATATCATCGGTATTATACATAACTTTATATTTTTCGCTGGTTGGTATAGATGATCTAAATCCATAAATATTTAAAGAGTCAATAAATTCTTTTTGATCATCAAAATTTTTAAAATATGGTCCATAAATTTTTATAGCATTTTCGATTGTTTTTGGACTTTTATATTTTGGATCAATTTCAATAAAATCAATAACAATATTCATTAAATCAGGTAATGTTCCAATTGCGTGTTTAGATATATTAATATATTTCCAAGATAGAAAACAAGATGTAGAATATTTAATATGTTCAATTAATAATTTATTTCTTTTATTATTAATATTTTCGGTTGCATCTAAATATTTTTCTGTAAATTTTTCTATATTATCTAAATTATATGGAATATCATATTTTTGATTAACATTTTCAATAATAAATTTTTTATTTATTTTAAATGATTTATCAAAAGATTCATAAATATTTTTAAAATTGAAATCAATAATATTTTCTAATTTTTGTTTATCAATTTGTAGTTTATAACGTAATTTAATTAATTGTTTAATAATTAAGGGAGAATCATAATTATTTAATATTGTAGAAATTTTTTCATTATTAATATTTTTATTATGAATATTTTCAACAAATTCTAAATCATTATTTAATATATATTTTGCAAAATTTTTATCATTTTCATTATAATGGAAATTATATTTATCTAAAGACATATCTGTTAATGTTTTTATTTTTTTAAAATTAGAAGAATTTTTAGCGGATAACCATTCATCATTTTTAATAGTAAATCCACCATATATTTTATTCATCATATATAATATATATTATATAAAAAAATATTTATATTATTATAAAATAATATAAAATGAAACATATAACATCATATAAAAAATTAATATTAATAATGGACGAATGGAAAATTAATAATTATTATACATTTGATGGTATAATAATAAAAAAAACGGAAAATAAAGGTGATGGAGTATATACAACTAAAAATTTTGATTATAATGTACAAATAACATCATTTGATTGTAAATATACGTGTACTGAAAAACCATTAAAAAGAATATTAGAATTATATGATAAAAATTCAATAGAGCATAAATTTTGTCAAGATGTATTACAATTAGATAATAATTTGTATGTATTGCCTACTAAATCGATTGCTTTTTTAGTAAATCATTCTTGTAAGCCGAATACATATTGGAAAAAAAATAATAATAATATATTTTTATATTCATTACGAGATATAGATGAAAATGAAGAAATAACATTTGATTATTCAACATTAATATTTGATGAATTTATTATAGAATGTAAAGAACATAATCATAATAATATGTGTAGAGGTTTTGCGAGTAATGTTATATTATTTTCGGATGAACAAAAGCGAAAATTAATTGAAAATATACCATTAAATTTTTTAGATAAACAAGTTCTAAAAAATTTAGAAAAGAATTATAATAATATGTATTCAATTGATAAATTAAAATTATATTTTGAAGGTTCTGATTTATATAATTTAGTTAAAAATAATAAAAATAATTTTAATGTAATGTTTATGAATCAGATATTTTTTTCTGATATGATTTCTTTGTAGTTCCTCCATAATATTGGTATTTTAATGATTGTTCTGTTTCAGTTTGTATAATTTGTGGTTGATATAAATAATTAAATTGAGAAATTGTTATTATTTTTTCATTTAAAAATGGATCATTAATAATTAATATTTTACGTAAGATAAAATCATATAATAAAAATAAATTTTTAATAATTTTATTTAGAATTGTTTTTATATTATATTTTTGAATTATATCTAACGATTTGCAAATAATGATATAATCATTATATGATTGTAATTCACATAATTTATATTTATTTGATAGAGAATTAATCCATTTACAATTATTTTGTTTATTTTTTTGTGGTAACCAACAATTATAAGTATCATCAATTAAATTATTATAATATGTATTATTTTGTGTTCTTAATGAATTTAGTAAAAATTGTAATTTATTACTATCTAAATTTTGATATAAATTTTTTATATCATAAAAATTTAATTTTTTTTGGATAATACAATTTACAATATATTGATAAATAAACCAATATAAATTTTTATCATAATCATTAAATATAATATTTGAAATATTATATATAAAATTCATATCTGTATTTAAAATAGGTAATGAAATAGTTTCATTAATAATTTTAGGGTAATTTTGAGTGATATTATTACATAATTCAATTATTTGAAATAATTTATTTTTTGAATTATTATTTTTAGATATAGTTTTTATATAATTTAATGTATATTTTATATTATTTTTTTCTAATATTTCAATATTAATATTTTTAAATTTATTTAAAATAATATTATGATTAGACATATTATTATTTAAAATATTAACATTTTTATTCATATATATAATTTATATATATTTAATTTTTGTCATCTTTTTATCTTTTTGTAAATTTGCACTATTTTTTTCAATAGAATCAATTAATATTTGAAATGAATTTTGATTTTGGTTACTATTATTATATTTAGATATAATAGATTTAATAATATTTGTAGCGTGTGTTAATGTTATTAATCTTTTACAATTAGGTAATTGTTCAGTTGAAATAGCACATTTCAATACATCATTTGAAGATGGTAATTTATCAGTTTTATCATAATTTGCATATAAATATATTAATTGAGAAATTTTAAGGGGCATTTCAATGCCTTCTTTTTTTCCATATTCTGGAAAATTATTAAATAATTCTTTTCTATAAATTTTTAAATTATTTTTTGCTTCTTTTTTTACAATATCATTAAGAGAATAAATATCAGTATTATTAGGTGGTTTTTTTGCTAAATAAAATTTATCAGATCCATTATTAATTATAATAAGTCCTCTGAATTGTGCTTTTTTAATTAAATTAATTCTATATTGTTGTTCTAATACTAATCGGTCAATTCTTACTATTTTTGTCCCATTAATAATATTAAAAAGATTATAAGTAGGTATTAAACCAATATAATTTTTATATACAACCCAAATACCAATATTTTTATTTTTAATTTGAACATTAGTAGATAATAAATTTTTATTAATATTTTTTTGTAATTCTGATATATATTTATCTAAATCATATATTTGTAATGCATCTGTATTTTTTTCAGTAAATTGATTATCAAAATCTGGTATTTCTCTACGTCCAATAGTTATCATATTTGACAATGTTGTATCAATAATAGAAATATATTCTTTTTTAAATGCATCAACAATTTTTGAAAATTTAATATTATTTTTAATTAAATTTAGATGATTAAATATTGTTTGAATTTCTATTCTATAATTTGTATATTTATTTTGAAATAATTTTCTGAACATTTCAATTTTTTTAACTTCTGCTTCACTTGTTCTAATTAAACTATTTGTAATATTAGTTGATGTTTCTAATTTATTTTTTATTTTTGTCATAAGTTCTTTATATTGTTTAAATTGTTCAGTATATAATTTATAATTTAAAACTATATTTTTAATAATATTATCATATATTAATTTAATAACATTTATTTTTTCTTCGACATTTTCAATAATAGAATCTGGATTTGTATTAAATATTTTATCTAATCGTTCTTTATATTTTTCTTGTTTATTTTGTCTGATAACATTTTTATTTTTTTGTGATAAAAATTCAAATTTATTTATTTGTTGAATTAATAATGTTTTACTTGAAATTAATTTATTAAACATATTAATAAGATCATGATAAGCATTATATGTGAAAGTTGTATCGATTGTTTTACATAACCATAATCCACCAGTGCATCTACGTTGTGTTCCAATTAAATCTAAAATATTTTGATTTAATAAATTAAGTTGAATAATATTATGAGTTTCATCTAACATTTCACGTAAATAATCATACATATTAAATAATTCAATATTAGAATCATTTTCATCAAAAATTTTAATATTTAATATTGGCATTACATCTAAATCGACTAATAAATTTCCTTTGCCACCAGCATCAAAAACTTTATCATCAGAAAATATTTTAATAGTGGAACTATCTTGAATTTCTTCTTGTCTTGCCATAATAGATTTATTCATCATTTCTTTGAAGGCATTAAAAAATTGAATTGTCCAAGTGATAGTTAAGGGTTGTCCTTTACAGCCAGTAAAATGATTTTTATAAGTATCATTATCATCTAATTCTGTATATTCTGTATTTATATAACCGTTTGAAGAAAATATTTGCATCATATGTTTATATAATTCTTTATTTTGTGGTGTAAAATCTCCAATATTAACATCATTATTTTCGTTATATAATTTTTCAAATTCTGTTAAATTTTTAAATTTTCTTGGGATAGGTGATTCATATAATGATCTACGAATAATGCAAATTGCGCGTGATAAGCGATATTGAAATTGATTTCTAAATGGAGTTAAATCTGTTTGAGATGAATAATATATATTTTCTATACTTAGATTTGAAATTAATTTATTATCATTACCAAATATTTTATCACAAAATATTCTGATAACATCATTAATAAAATTTTCAGTAATAATAGTATCATTATTTATTAAAGTTTTATAATTATCAATATCTCCATCTTTAAGTGTATTAATTCTGCGAGATCTCATGAATCCCATTTGATCTAAATTATTAATAGTATCTTGGTTATTATTATATAAATTAATATTTCCATAAATTCCTCCATAATTATTTAAAGAAAAAATTTTACATAAATTATCATTATTTAGAAAATCTTTAAATTTGTTATCATAAATATCTGTAATAGGTTTAATTCCATTACCTTTATCAGTAGTAATATTTAAAATAGTTTCATTTTTAAGTGTATTATCAGTAATTTTAATTTCATTATTTTCGAAATATCTATATTTATTTAAAATAAATGTATTATATGCTTGTCTTGCGGTATTTGTAAAACAATGTTTTAAATCAGTATTAAAAGGTAATCCTAAATTAGTTGATATATCATATTTTATAATATTATTATTGAAATTATAATCATTAAATTTATATTTTTCTTGTGAATGGTCTAATGAAGGTATTTCACCAAATATACCAACCATTCCGCCAATATTATTACGTATATTTGAGTCAAAAATATTATATGATTTATCGTAACATTTTTTATAAGTGAATGAATTATGAGGTATTAATTCATTATATTTGAAGCCGATAGCATTTGAATAAATAATATCATATAAAAATCGTGATTGATATCCAATATATGCAGTTAGGTCAGTTTGATTTGTATTATTAAAACCATATATATTAGTAATTCCTCCATAATTTTTAAAATTATTTGCATTTATGATGAAAGTGGAATTATTTTCTATTGGAATTTTATATTCACAATTTTTATTTATAAATGGTGTAATAAATACGCCAGATATATCATTTAGAGTGGATAATGATTCTGTTAAATTATTATCAAAACAAAATTGACTAAATTTTAATGCATTAGTGAATAATTTATTACCATTTCCAGTTGCATTAATTGATTGTTTATTTGATGGAATTTTGATTTGACCATTATTATTTAATGATGATAAATTAATACCATAATCATTTAATTCTTTATAATCATTTGATTCAGGGTTCATTATACTATATAAAATTCCATTTTTATCAATCCATTCACGAGGTAAAGGTATGTACCAATTACCGATATCTTTTTTAATTTTATCTTTTCGTGTAATAACGCTATTATTATAAACCATCATCATGTTAAAAAAGAATTCAACAATTGATTTTATGGAACCAATATTTTGTTGATATACATCAATATGTTTCCAATCAATGATATTTTTATTATATAATTGATTTAATTTATTATTAAAAGTTTCATTAGAAAATTTTTCACATAATTGGTTAAATTCTTGTTCAGTGGTAGGTTTTTTCAATGGAAAAATACCAGATGTTTTAATGGGTTCAATTGATTGTCTAAAATAAGGTTTATCTAATTCTTGAAATTTATTATCTAATGTTGGTAATAATTGTTTTGATTCTAAAACATTTATTTCTGAATATAAATTTTGATTATTTGAGTAATTTTCCAAAGTTAATAATCCATTTTGTAATTCATCAAGTTTTATGGTATTATTATTTATTAAATTTTTTTGATATTTATATAATAATTCTTTTTTATCGGTAGGTAAAAATTCGGATAAATTTTTAAAATTTTTAAAGGATTCATCAAAATTTTTTTGATTACTATTTAACATATTATATTTTCTATAGATATATTTTTTCTTATAATATTATCCAATTCATTTGAATCAATATTGCAATAATGGATGCGATAATAAATTCACGTGGTTGAATCATATTTGTGGTAAAAGTATTTTTATTGTATTGAATACGGGTGGTTAATTCTTTTTTTTTTCGTAATATATTGTTTTCTAATATATAATTATTATCGATGATCCATGTATTATTTTGTTTTTCAATTGTAATGATATTTTGAATTGAACCTAAACAATCAATTATAATTTTGTTATTATTTTGTGAAATATTTATAATGGGATTTATAACTTTATTATTTTGATATATTTGAGTGTCAATTAATCCAATTTCAATAAAATTATTTTGATTTCTGGCTAATAAAATATTATATCCATTATTTGATGATATAGTAAATATATTATCATTATTAATTATATTAAATATGAGTATATTTTCAAAAAAATTATGAATTCTATAATTTAAATAGCCTAATCTTTGTTTATCACCGATTATTTTTTTAAAATAATATAAATTATTAATTAAAATGGTATAACAATCATTAATAATTGTTTTATTATTTGAAATACAATTATTACATTCATCATTAACTAATTTTAAGTCATAATTGATATTAGGTAAAACTAATTTTTCGATTGATTTATATAATTCATAAATAAAAATATATTTATCATTATTTTTTTTTATAAAAAATAAAAAATTATTTTTATCGATGATTGAAAAAATAGTTTTATTATTGTTTGATGTAATATTTATTTTATTATTATATAATTGATTGCCAAAATTAATATAAATATTAAATAAATTTTGTAAATTTGTGAAATTTGAAGTAGGAATTATATTAATTAAATTATTAACCATAAAATTTTCAAAATTTACGAGCCAATTAAAAAAATCAGTATTATTATATTTTTTTCGTAAATTATATAATTTGAATGCATATGAATCGAAAAATATATTATTTTTATCAATATTATTTTTATCACTATTATTTTTATCAATATTATTTTTTATTAATTTATTTATAAAAGTATTGTATTTAATATACATTAATAATAAAATATTTCGAAATTTATCATCATTATATTTAGAAGATATATATTGATTAATGGAATCGATATTATAAATATTATAATTTGTCAAAGTATTACTATGTGTTGGTAGATTATTAGTATTAATATTCATTATATAATATAATTATATAATAAAAATTGTAAAAAAAATTAAGATTGATTTACTAAATCAACACCATCAAGACCAAGATGAGGAGGGATTGGATATGTAACAGAGGGTACAGAACCAGCTAAATTATCACTTGTAGATGAATTCATTAATATATAAATTAGGAATGCGAAAATGAGAATAATTAAAAAAGTGGTTGATTTAAATTGTTTTACGACTGAAAAAACTATAACAATTGATAAAAAAAATGCGAATAGTATATGTTTCCATTTAGAAGATAATGTAGGTAATCCGATATAAATTGATGTCATATATAATAATTATATATATTTTTATATAAATAATATCCAATAATTCCAAAAATAAATCCTATAATATTTCCAATAATTACTTGAAATAAGTTATGATAATTAAAATATATACGAGAATATGAAATAATAATTATACTTATAAAAAGAATTAAAATTCCTATATTTTTGTATTTAAAATTTGAATTAAATAAATATAATATCCAAAATATTGCAGTTAATGTTATTATTTGTGAATGTCCAGAAGGCATTCCCCAATTTAAAATATTTAAATTATATGTTGATTTATATGGACGCATAAATTGTTTTTTATAAGGAAATAAGAATTTTGTAAAATATTTAAGAATAATGTTAAGAAAAAATCCGAATAACAGAAGATATATTAAAAAAAATGTAAAACTAAAATATTTTAAAGAGTATATTGAACTGAATAATAATATAAATATAGGAAAATGATGAGAAATTAAAAAAAATATATTCATCTATAATTTATATAATAAATATATATAAATATTATATATATGAAAAAAATATTATTATCATTATTAATATTGTTTATTGTATTAATAATATTATATTATGAAAATTTTTTTATTTCGATTGAAAAATATACACCAGAATCTATAAATAAAGTAGAGAAACATTGTCCAAGTATGGCAAATTTAGAATATGAAAATAAAGAACTGAATGAACAAATTTTAAAAATAGATAAAGAAAAAAGATCATATGATAAATCGCGGATAGAATATGAAAAAATGTATAATAAATGTCATAATGATTATTTAAAATTAAATCAAGATATTTCTGAAAATGAAGAAAAATTGAAAACTTCACAAAATAAAATAAACGAGTTGATAACTGATATAAATACATATGAAGGTAATATAAAAAATTTAACTGATGAGAATACACAATTATCGAATAAAATAGATGATTTGAACACACAATTAGTGTCACAAAAAAAGGCATATGTAGATTTACAAAATAAAATGAATACTGGAGAGAATCCTTTACAAATATTAATGCAATATAATAATTGTCAACGACAAATAGTAGGATTACAAAATATGATAAAAACGAATACAGATACTATTACAACAAATCAACAGACAATTGATAAACTACAGAATGAAATGAATAATCAAATACAACAAATAACACAATTAACTAATGATAAAACTGATTTAACTAATGAAAATGGTGTATTAACAAAGAATTTAGGTAATTTAAATGATCAAATAACTAAATTGAATGCACAATTAAGTGAATATGAGAGTGAGATAAATGATTATAAAACGAATTATGTTAAAAAAAGTCCTCCTCCACCACCACCTTCTCCACCACCATCAAATCAACCATCAAAACGTATATATAGATAAAATAATTTTTTTAATATATAATATAAATAATTATATTATATAAAATGATTATATAAAATGTATAAATTATATAATTATTTTTTTGATAAAAAAAAATATATAGAATTATATCCAGATAATATTTTTTCAAGTGGAAATTCATATATATCAATTTTACAAAAAGATGGTATAGATTATATTTTTAAAAAAAATAATATAATAACAAATGTTAAATATATTAAATTAAATGATATAGTATCATATGATTATTTTGATTTATTATATAAAAATCAATTAATATTTAGTAATAAATTATTTAATAATAAAATAATTGATGAAACAATGAAAATAATAATTGATAATGATTCTCATATAATTATTTCATTAACAAATACAAAATTAGATCTTCCAATTAAAGTATTGCCAAAATTTAAAATTATAATAGAATTTGATGAAAATAATATGGATAATTGTAATATTGAACATCAATATGTGAACTCTACAGTATATAATAATTTTGAAATTGAAAAATATGGAATTGATGAAAAGACGGGAGTGGGTTTATGTTTTTCAGGTGGAGGGGGTCGTTCATTTTCATCAACATTAGGATATATACGTGCATTACGAATATTAGATTTATTAAATAAAACGAAATATGTGTCGTGTATATCTGGAAGTACGTGGATATGGATTCCTTATATATTTAATAAAAAAATAGATGAAAATAAATTTATAGGTTTAGATGTATTTGGTGATATGAATATTAAATTAAATAATGAAATAATAAAATATACAAATAAAATGTATATAGCAGATGGATTAATAAATTTATCATATAATTTTCAGTTAATAGAATATATATATGATAGTTATAACTATTTTTCAGTATATGAAAAGAGTAGAATATGGTCATATGTAATTGGATGTATATTTTTAAAACCATTTGGTATGATGGATTATGGTAATTTATGTGTAAATGAAAAATATAAAAATTTATTTAAGAATGAGCCATATAATATAAATAATATAGATTTTAATGTAGCGAGAGAAGATTTGCCATTTTTATTGGTAAGTTCAAATATTATTAAATCAAAGAATAAGAAAACATTAACAAATACTGATTTTAATTTATTTATATTTACCCCATTATATTGTGGCTGTTTATCAAAATTTGAATTAGATATGCAAAAAAATAATATATATGGTGGAGAATTGATGAATACATATAGTTTTCATGGATTGGAAGTAAAAAAAATTAATAATGATAATATTAAAAATTTAATAAATGTCGATTTAAATATTGATCATAAACAGCAATTTAAATTATTTGATATAATGGGTTCAAGTAGTACGGCATATGGAATAATAGCAGATTATTTAGGAATATATAATATAAATCCATCATATCGTATAAATAATAGTGACTATAATAAAATGAATTATATAAATTGTGTTGATGGTGGAGTGTTAGATAATATGGGTATAATTCCATTATTACAGCGTAAAACAAAAAAGATTATATCATTTATTAATACATCAAATAAAATAGAAATAAATCAAGATGATAATATTATGACAAAAAGTATTGATATATGTTTAAGACAATTATTTTTAGGAAAAATGAATATAGATAAAATTATATTTTTTGATTATTTTGAATATATAAATGATTTACAAATTTTTGATGATAAGTTATGGAAAGATGTATTAATGCAATTAAGATATAATATAGAATATCATAATATAGCATTAATAGAATTAAATAATATAAAAACAATACAGAATGAAAATTTAAATATATGTGAATATGAAATTGAAAAATTAGTTATAATTTATTTGACGGAAAACGATAAATGGAAAAATGAAAGATTAGAGAATGATATTAAATTACCATTAAATTTTCCATATTATAATACTATATTTGACAATTGTGGATATATTGATAAAGAATTATTACAACTTGATGCATCACATATAAATTTATTATCGGATATGTGTTGTTTTACTTTATTAAAAAATGATTTTGTAAAAAATATTATAAATAAAATATATGAGGTATAAATAAAAAAATAATATTATTAATAATAAATTATAATAATATTAATGAATAAAAAGGTATTAATTGCAATATTAGTAAGGAACAAGGGACATTTATTAAATGATTGGTTAAATTATTTAGTAAATTTTGATTACGATAAAAAAGATATTGTTTTATATATTAATACTAATAATAATAAAGATGAAACTGAGATAATATTAGATTTATGGGTAAATAAATATAAGACTGAATATAATTTTATAGAATATGATAAACATGATGTAAAAGAATTATATTTTGACAATAAAAAGCCACATAGTTGGACACCAATAAAATTAAATACATTAGCATTAATTAGGGAAAAAAGTTTAAAAAAGACTCTTGAATATAATTGTGATTATTATTTTGTATCGGATATTGATAATTTTATATTACCTCATACATTAAAAAAATTAATTGAATGTGATAAAGAATTTATTTCACCAATGTTGAAATGTCGTCCAGAAATAGGTGATAACCGTAGTAATTTTTATTATGATAATGGCGATGGATATGCAAAAACGTGCGATAAATATAATTATATAGTGCATCGTGAAATAAAGGGAATAATTGAAATTCCAGTAATTCATTGTTGTTATTTAATAAAAGCATCTATATTAGATAGATTATCTTTTTTCGATGGATATAATGATGTATGGGAATTTATAAAATTAATAAAATCTGCAAAAAAACATAATATAAAGAGATATTTAATAAATGATATGGATTATGGAATAATGTTTCAGAGATTAGATAATAAATTGGATATTAAAGAAGAAAGAGAATATTATAATAAACGGAGATTAAAAATTTTACCATAATATTATTTTGTAATATATAAAATATATGCCAGAACTTCCTGAAATTAAAATAATGATTGATAATATTTCTAAGAAATTTAAAAATGTGATATTAAATAATATAATAATAAATTCTGGTAGATATATAAAACATAATGTTCCGAAAGGATATAATGATATTATAAAACAATTGCCATTAAAAATAGTTAGTTTTAATACTAAGGGTAAATTTATATATATTATTCTTGAAAATAATGTATCAATATGGATAACATTAGGATTAAAAGGATCATTTACGATGGATGAAAATAAAATGCATAATAATATTTTATTTATAACGAATAAAGGAAATTTTTATTTGAATGACCCGCTTAATTTTGGGACAATGAAAATTTCATTTTCAGAGAATGAACTTAAAAACAAACTTTCAACGATTGGTATAGATTTATTACAAGAAAGAAATTTTCAAAAATTTAAGAATAAATTAAAAGAATATTCAAATAAGAAGATTGGAACTGTTTTAGTTAATCAAAAGATAATAGGGGGTATAGGAAATTATTTAAGATCTGAAATATTATATGATTCTAAAATTTCGCCGTATTGTTTAATTAATAATTTTTCTAATAAAGAGTTTAAAAAATTGTATAATTCATGTATAAAAATATTGAACAAAAGTTATAAAACGCAATTAAAGGAAGGTTTAGGCATGTATAGATATAATGTGTATAAGATGAAAGAAACATTAAAAGGTGAAAAAATTAAGAGTGATGTATTGAATAAAAGAAAGATATGGTATGTGGATGAATATAAAAAGTAAAGATATAAATTGCTTATGTTAGTAGTATTTTTTTGATATAAAAAATGAAATTTTATTATGTTAAAGATAAATAATGTATAAAGATAAGATACGAAAAATTTTTGGTAAAGATATTAATGATGAATTGATACAATATTGTTGTACAAAATATCCACAATGGTCAAATAATAATTTTAAATTGTCACCATTGATTAATGAAAATATAATTTTGAATGAAAATTTTACGGAAGATGAATTATTAAATTATATTAGATATAAGAAATCGATAAATATAGTTACTATATGGACTATGTTTAAATATGATGATATTGAAAAATATATGACATCGATTGGTGCCAAAATTTTATATTTTAAAAAAATTAAATTATCAACAAAAGGAATTAATAATTTACTATATCAATTGTATGCTGATTATGAGACAGTAAATGATATTAAAAGTAAAATTGATAATGATTATGATAATACGATTAATATTATCATAATTGATAATATTAAGAAAGAATATATTGAATTAATAAAATTAAGTATAAATGAAATGATACAAAAAAGAAATTGTATAATGGTAAGTGATAATTATTATCATACAATATGTCAATCAAGAATATATTTATGTGAAAATAGTATAAAATTTTTAGAATTACAAAATCTGGATGAATTTATGAAAATACATATGAAGAAGAGTCGAATAATGTTAGCGACATTTAGGAATTGGTTTTTTAAAACTTGTTCATTAGAAGATCAAGAGAAAGTTATATTATTTAGTGGTTCGATATTGTATAGTTTAGGCATACGTAAAATTAATGATTTAGATATATATATATCTGATAACAGTGATATAGATATTAATAAATATTTTATCGATAATGATACACGTTTTCCATTTATAGATAGTACAATTAAGAATACAGTATTATGGAAATCTCATTGGAATAGGTGGGAAAAAGAATGGTTAAATAAAGTTGGTGCTTCATCATTTGAAGAAATAATATCAAATTCTAAATATCATTATTATTTTTTGGGTATTAAGTTTATGTTATTAGATTGTGATATATATAGGCGTCAGAAGAGGTATAGACCGAAAGCTTTTTGTGATTTAATAAAAATAAATAAAATCATAAATATAAATATACCTAAAATTCCCAAAACAAAGAGAACTTTTATTCATTTAAAAGAGGGAGAAACTATAGAAAGTTATCAATTAAATGATAATATGATATATAATAAAGAGAATAATGAAATAATTGTAGAGGAGCCAATTGATGAGAAATATTTTATTAATACTATGATAAAATATTTTAGATATGTATATAATGAAGAATGGACACAAGAAATGTTATATTTGGAGTTAAAATCTAAAGTTAAAATAATAATAAAACGAAAATAAAATTATATTTATAAAAAATGAAAAAATATGTAAAATAAAGTGTAATAAATAACATATGAATATGTCTTTGCATAATGAGTTACTTAAATGTATATTAGAAAATGATATTGAAGTTTTTTATGAAAAAAAATCATTAACAATGATGAGAACGCTTAAAGATATGATAGAATGTTGTTCGAATGAAGATTTATCATCATTTACGATTCCTTTGTCTAATATATCTAAAGATACAATGGATAAAATTGTTGAATATTGTTATCATTATATAGATGATAATAGTGAAAATAAATATTATGAATTATATAATATTGATGAGCCGATTGCTGAAATAAGTGAATGGGATATTAATTTTTTTAAATCATTGAATATTAATAAAATGACTGATATATTGAATAATGCGAATTATTTAAACATTCCAGGATTGCTTGAAAAGGGGAGTCGTTATATAGCGGAACATTACATATCAAATAAAACAATTGAAGAATTACGTGAATTATTTAATACTGTAGATGATTTTACACCAGAAGAAAAAGAAAAAATAAAGAATGAAAATGAATGGTGTGAAATTAAATAAAAATAATTATAATGATGTTAGGTGTATATAAATATTTTTCCTCGTCCCTCAAGAGTAACAAAATTGACAATAATATTGTTAAATACTACAGTATTTCTATTTGAAGATATAGAACAAAACATAATTTATTCTAGATATGTAATATATAAAATGTATTATAATGGAAAAATAATTAATTTAAGTAAATATCCATGTAGCTCCTACACCACTGTCATCACCTAATCCTCCAATAGCTAAGGTATTTCCATTAGCAGATAATGATATGGATGATCCCTGAGTAGCATTTCCAGCGGCACCAGTTCCAACAAGTTTATTACCTTGTTGAGTCCAAGTAGTTCCAGGACGAGTAAATATCCATGTTGCACCAATAGTACTATTATCTGCATTTCCACCAATAGCTAAAGTATTACCATCAGCCGATAATGATACAGATTGTCCTTGATTAGCATTTCCAGAAGCACCTGTTCCAACAAGTTTATTACCTTGTTGAGTCCAAGTAGTTCCAGAACGAGTAAATATCCATGTTGCACCAATAGAACTATTATCATCTATACCACCAATAGCTAAAGTATTACCATCTGCAGATAGAGATACAGAATGTCCTTGATTAGCATTACCAGAAGCACCGGTTCCAACAAGTTTATTACCTTGTTGAGTCCAAGTTGTTCCAGAACGAGTAAATATCCATGTTGCTCCAATAGAACTATTATCCCCATATCCACCAATAGCTAAAGTATTACCATCAGCTGATAATGATACTGATTTTCCTTGAAAAGAAGATCCAGAGGCACTAGTTCCAACAAGTTTATTACCTTGTTGAGTCCAAGTAGTTCCAGAACGAGTAAATATCCATGTTGCTCCAATATCAGTGTAATCAGTTATTCCTCCAATAGCTAAAGTATTTCCATCAGCAGATAATGATACAGATGATCCTTGAGTAGCATTTCCAGCAGCACCAGTTCCAATAAGTTTGTTTCCTTGTTGAGTCCAAGTAGTTCCAGAACGAGTAAATATCCATGTTGCTCCTGTATTAAAATTATCTGTAATACCACCAATAGCTAAAGTATTACCATCAGCAGATAATGAAACGGACCATCCTTGTTCAGCATTTCCAGAAGCACCAGTTCCAACAAGTTTATTACCTTGTTGAGTCCAAGTTGTTCCAGAACGAGTAAATATCCATGTCGCTCCTTTAGTACTATTACTAAAAGGACCACCAATAGCTAAAGTATTACCATCTGCTGACAATGATACTGATGTTCCTTGTTGTGCAATACCAGAGGCACCAGTTCCAACTAATTTAGTACCTTGTTGAGTATCAACGTATAAAGGAGGTTGATTAGTTCTACATAATTGCCAATTATTATTTACATATAATAAATTAGCATCAGGATAATTAAAAGTGAGATTAAAAGAACCAAAACTACCACTTTGATTAAATTTAATTTTGACATTACCAGATCGATAATTATGATATAAAGATAAAATT
>Ga0209850_1000025_pt1 | contig 23185 bp, 28 predicted proteins | sample GWRWT2_2Sept14_FD_187193 | JGI IMG/M metagenome (GOLD analysis project Ga0209850, IMG submission 187193) | Sand microcosm microbial communities from a hyporheic zone in Columbia River, Washington, USA - GW-RW T2_23-Sept-14 (SPAdes) (version 2) ...
TAGATAAATATAAAGAAAAAAAAAAAATATATAATGATTTATCTAATAAACAAAAAAAAGGAAAAAAATATAAATTATTACATAAAGATGGACATTTTAAAGGAAATAGAATACCATTGGGTATGAAACGTAATTTATGCGTTAATTATTCCACAAATAATATTATTATTCATATGGATGATGATGATTATTATTTACCAGATTCATTATTAATTCGTGTTAATGAAATAATGAAAGGAAATAATTGTGTTGGTTGTTCATCAATAGGATGTTTTCATATAACAAAAATGATTTCTTTAATATATAATCCTAATAATAAATATTCATCTTCTAGTAAAAAAATTATAGGTTCAACTTTAGCATATACTAAAGATTTCTGGATACAACATAAATTTGAAAATCAAGATATTATAAATGAAACAGAACATTTTCTCAAAAAACAAATATGTTATGAATTAGATTGGAAAAATATTATTGTTGCATTATATCATAGTAAAAATGATAAAAAATTATCATTATTTGATCAAGAATCAAATGGATGGCATTTTAAAACACTTTCAAACGAATTATTTGAATTTATAACATCACTTGATTCAGAATAATTGTCCTAATATAGAAGTATTTTTTGATTTCATTTGATTATTTGTATCAAGATTTAAATCGTTTTTTGATATATACGTATTTAATCTTTTATTTGCATTATTACGACTAATTTTTTGAAATGATTTAATTCTATCTTTTATATTATTTGTAATTATATTTTCATTTAATAAATTAGTATCTACCTGTGATTTATTATTCACTTCCATACTTAAAATTATATTTAATTCTTCAATAAATTTTTTATCATTATTTAATTTATTAATTAATTCTGTTAAATATGCTTTACGTTCATCACTCGATAATGTAAAAGAATTATTAATAGCAATTATATAATCATATAATTTTTGAACAATATTTTTTTTATTATTCATGTCAATTATTTCTTTATTTTTAATTTTATCTAATTCTAAATGTAATTTTTTCCTATTATTTTCTATATTTGTTGTATCTTTTATTTTTTCAACAAGACTTTGTAATGGTTTTATTTTATTATTATTTATATTAGCATTACTATTATTTATATTAGCATTACTATTATTCATTCTTATATTTTTTTTATTATCTGTATTCATTTGAGAAGAATTATTTGTATTCATTGATAAAGTATTATTTTTAAAATTTTTTGTTAAAAAGTTAATTTCTTCTAAATTTTGTTCAATTTTATTATTTTTAATAGATCCTGTTGATAGATTTTTATAAAGTTTTCCTAATTCTTGAATTGCAATATCTTTATTTAATTTTTTATCATAAATCATTTTATTAATTTTTTTTTTTAAATTAAATAATTTGTCTTTAAATTCTTTGTCAGAGATATTTGATGGTAAAGGTTGATTTAATATATTTTTAATATTATTTGATAATGTATTAATTTTTTTTGAATTATAAGTTGTTTCTAATTTATTTAAATTGGTTATAATATTAGTTTTAAGTATTGGATTATGAGAATTATTAGATTTAGTTTCTTGTAAATCAGAAATAAACGAATTTAAATTTTTAAAATCATTATTATTATTTGTTTGTAACATATATAATATAAGTATATTTTTTGTCAAGTTTATATAAAATAAATATTTTTATATAAATATTAATATGTATTATATTAAAAAAATATTTCAAAAAGGATTTTGGGATATACAACCTGTATCACGTGATATTAAATTAATAGAGGGTATTATTAAAAAACCTAAAGAAATATATTCAAATAGTAAAATTAATGATTTTACTTGGGATATCATCAAAAATAATATAGCTTTTTATAATTTTATATTAAGTAATTATACAAGAAATGAACATTATTCAATTGAATATTTAAATTGGATTTTGAATAATTCAAATGATTCTAATATATGTTTATTAAAAGATAATAAATTAATTGGAACAATTATTGGTAAGCCAATGATGTTATTTGTTAATTCTAAAATTATTAATATATATTATGTTGATTTTTTATGTATTGATAAAAAATATCGTAATAATAATTTAGCACCTAAATTAATGTATAAATTAATAGATGTGTGGAAAAATAATAATTTAAATGCGATGATATTTAAAAAAGATGAAATTCCATTAGATTTTAATTATATTACTGAATATAATTATTATTATTATATTATAAATAAAAACCCATATAGTACACAAAATATTAAATTAATTAAATTAACAAATGAATTTATTTATGAAGCATATAATTTTTTTAATGATTATGTTAAAAAATATGCCACTATTTATCAATTATTTTCATTAAATGAATTCATATATAATTTTATATCAAATAGTTTTATTGATACATATATAACATTTAATGATAAAATGAAAATTACATCATTTATTAATATTCATAAAATGAATTATTTTTATAATAAAAAAAATCTTAAAGGTATCGAATTAAAATATTATTTATGTTTAGATGAAAATCTTATATATAATGTATTAAATAATTATTTAAATATTGATATATTTATATTTACTGATTTATTTTTAAATTATAAATTAATAAATTTATTATCACCTATAAAAGGTCATAAAACATATATACATTTTTATAATTATCATTCTATTATTGATAAACAATTAATACTTTTATAATAAATTTTAATTATTGTTTTATAAAAGGTCATAAAGATTTATTATAAATATATTCATCATAAATCATATAATTATATTTTTTATTAATTAAAAAATGAAAAAAAATTGTTTTTCTAATAGTAAAGATGTCGAAAAGATATATTAGTAAGACTGAAATTTCTTATTTAATAAATATTAACGAATATAGTACAAAAAAAAATCTCAATAAAATTAGATTATCTTTACAATCAAAGAAAAAAATTAAAAAATTTATTAGTAAAAACGATATGGCTAAGCTAAACATTTGTTTTGATTTTCCAAATAAAAATAAAAAAATTACGAAAAAAACTGAACTATTGTTTTTGCCAGTTATATCATATCATGATATATATGAATATAGCTCATACATTAATAATACAATGAAAGTTAATTTTATATAATAATTAGTTTATTTTGAAGTAATATTATCATATATATAATTTATATGATAAATTCTTATAAAACAGTAATAAAGGTTATAAAACATTATAATTATATTTTACAAAATAAAAATAATAATATATTAGTTGAATATATAATTGTTTCATTTATTGAAACAATCGAAGATTATATAGAGTTTGATATTTCATGTAAAGATGAAAAAGATATTTTAAGAAATTTTCAAAATAATATTGAAAATTTTTTAGATATGTATAGTAAAACAACTGAATCATTAATAAATAATTTACATATATATTTAAATATGTTAATTGATAATATTACAGAACCTGCTATTTTTACAATGATAAATTATATTTTATAATTATATAAAAAATGAATCAATATAATTATATATTATATATATAATGTCATATTATGCAGTTCATAAAGGTAATAATATTGGTGTTTTTTTAATATGGGATGAATGTAAAAAATCAGTTTTTGGATATAAAGGCGCTATCTATAAAAAATTTGATAATAAAGAAGATGCAATTAAATTTGTTAATAATGGATACAATTCATTTAATAATCTAAATAATAATATTTTAAATGAAGAAGAATGTATATATGTTTATACAGATGGTTCATGTATAAATAATGGTAAAACTAATGCAAAAGCTGGTTATGGCATATATTTTGGTGAAAATGATATACGTAATATATCAAAACGTATTAATGGATTACAGACTAATAATAGAGCTGAATTATTAGCAATAATAGAAACATTTAATATATTAAAGAATGAAATAGAAAATAATAAAAATATTATTATTTGTACTGATTCATCTTATTCAATAAAATGTTGTACATATTATAGTAAAAAAATTTTAAATAAAAAACCTACAAAAAAAGAAGTTCCAAATAAAGATTTATTAGAAATTGTATTTAATTTATTTAATAATAAATCAAATATAAAATTTAAATATATTGAAGCACATACATCTAATCAAGATAAACATTCAATTGGTAATTATCACGCTGATAATTTAGCAAAACAGTCATTGTTTTAATTCTAATATTTATAAATTAGAAATGGAAAAGTGTAACCTTTTAATGAAATTTTTTAATAATAATTAAAAAGTAATTACTTAATGATGATATTGAATATTTTATTTTTAACAAATTAAAAAGTTGGAACTTAAAGATAATAATAGAAATAACATTAGATGGGAATACTTTTATTTATTATAAAGTAAAATATGAGAAATTCATTACATAAAATTTAGTTTATCCTTCTTTTGGAAGCGTTTGTAATTTTTTTGCTGATTTATACAACATTTAAAATACTCATTGCTCTAAATGATTATATAGTTTCTAAAAAGAATATTAATTTTGTAAAATATGAATTTGGATTAAAAATTTTTTCTTGATATATAATATTTTTTTCACGATGTGAAATATGAAATATAAGTATTTGCGTTATTGAATTATATTCAATATATTGATTATCATAATTATATAATGAATTAATATTAATTTGAATATTTTTTAAAAATATAATAAATTCATTTTTATGAATTTTGTTGCTTATGGGTATATTTAATTGAAAACTACAAAAATCTGTAATGTTAAATAAAAAAATAATTTGTTTTTCTTTGAAATCAAAATCAAAAATATCAAAATAATCATAATTTGGAGATAAATTATTAAAAGAATCTAATGGATTATTAGATATAGTTACATGATTAATATTTAATGATTTATTCAAATTTGCAATTACATAATCATTATATTCTTTATATTCTTTGTTTAAATCAATATATTGATCTGTCATATTATTAGGTATATTTGCTGAATTATTAAATAAATTATTGCATAAATTTTTAATATTATTAACTGCAAAATTTATATTTTTAACAATTGACATGTTTTATATTTTTTTTAATATTTAAAATATTTCATTTTTTAAATATAAATTTAATTAAAATTTACCTGTTTCATTATATAATTCTCTTGTGTAATTAAGTTCTCCACGTAGATTTTCACCAATTAAATTTTTGATTCTTTCTAAAGGATAATGTGTTAATAAATAATATAATTTTGCAATTCCAGCTTCTGGACGCATATCTTTACCACTATATACACCTGCACGATATAATTCTACACCAGTATCATAATCATTTTGATCAACATAACCCATATAACATTGTGTTATATTTAAAAATATAACACCTTTTTGGGAATACATTTTAATAATTTTTAAAAAATTTTGATCAGTAGGTGCATCACCAATACCAAATGTTTCTAAAACAACTCCTTTAATAGATTCATCAACTAAAATATTTTGTAAATATTGTGCATCAATGCCTGGAAAAAGTTTAATTGTTATAACTTTAATATCAGTATTAAAATATACAGGTTTAAAAACACCTGTTTGTTTAAATATTAATTTATCATTAATAGATATATCAACACCTATTATACCCAATTCTGGATAATTTGGAGAAGAAAAAGCATTTGATAAATTAGAAGTTATTTTTGTTGATCTACAACCTCTTATGATTTTATCATCAAATACAATAATAACTTCAGGTATAGTATAATTTGATGCAATATATAAACTATTTATTAAATTATTATGACCATCATTACGTAATTTAATAAGAGGTAACATAGAACCAGTTATTATAACTGTTTTATTTAAATTTTCTAACATAAATGATAATGCTGAAGCAGTATATGACATAGTATCTGTACCGTGAATAATAATAAAAGCATCATATTTATCATATACATTAGCTATATTTTTTACAATTTTAACCCAATCTTTTGGATATAAATTAGAAGAATCAAGTAATGGCATATATTCTTCTATTGTAAATTTAGCATATTTTTGATTATTTTCATTATTTTTAATTAAATTATTTAATTGTTCTTCAAGAAAACCTTTTTTTGGAATAAGACCATTTGGAGAATTAACCATGCCAATTGTTCCACCAGTGTATAATATATATATATTATTATGTATTGATTTATCATTTATTAAAGTTTCTTTAATGTTAATACTTGTTTCCTGTATAATAGAAATAAATATTATTAAAAAACATAATAATATAAAAAGTTTCATATATATATATTATAATAAAATATTCTATGATTAATATATAAATATATTAATGACACGTAAAGCTTTATTAATTGGTATTAATTATATTGGAACAAATAGTCAATTAAATGGATGTATTAATGATGTAATTAATATTCAAAATTTTTTATTACGTGAAAAAGGATATAAACAAGACGAAATAGTCATACTTACAGAAGTTTCAAATGGTAAAAAACCATTAAAAGATAATATAATTAATTGGATTAATTGGCTTGTTCAAGATAATAATGAACATTCAAATCTATTTTTTCATTATTCTGGACATGGTAGTAATATAACTGATTTAAATAAAGATGAAGTTGATGGTCGAGATGAAACAATTTGTCCTCTTGATTATGAAACTAATGGGTTTATAATAGATGATGATTTATATAAATTATTAATATCTCCTCTTAAAAAAGGTGCAAAATTAATGTGTATATTTGATAGTTGTCATAGTGGAACAATTATTGATTTACGATATAATTATAAAGTAGATTCAAATCAAAATAATAATACATATCAAATAAAAGAAGATAAAAATTATAATCCAACAGAAAGTAATGTTATTGTATTTTCTGGATGTTTAGATGCACAATATAGTGCAGATTCTTTTGAAGAAGGTAAAGCACAAGGTGCGTTAACTTATTGTTTTTTAAAAACATATCAAAAATTTAAAGATACAAAAAAACCAATTACATATAAAGGATTAATTAAAAATTTAACTGTATTTATGAAACAAAAGAAATATGACCAAATACCTCAATTATCATCAGGACATTTTATTGATATTATGAAAGTTTTTGAATTTTAATGATATTCAAAATAAATGCTTCCAGATATAAAGGATGTTTATTACCTTTTGTCATTAAATAGGAATATTTAGATGCAGAAATAAGAATTTTACATTTTATAATTGTATTTTTTATATTTTGAACATAATAATTTACTATATATATAAAAATATTTATAAATTGAAAATTACTTGTATATAATATATATATATAATTTCTAATATCATCAAAATTTGATAATTGAATATTTTCATTATTAATTAAATCTAATAATTTATCTAAATAAAACATAAATTTATTATTATATTTAAAATATTTAGAATCATTATAAGATAATTGAAATATATTAATAACATGTGTTAAATTAATCATATTATCATTTTTTTTACTCATTTGAATTATATAATTTAAATTTCGTGATGATGTATTTATATCTAATTTAATTGATAAATTATTTAATATAGATAATGTTTCTTCATATGTTGGATTTTTTAATTTTAATATCATAAATTTATCTTTTAATTGATTTATTAAAGAAGAACTATCCTCAGTTGTTAATATAAACAATGAAGTTTTATATGATTTAGTAATAATATTTTTTAATATATATTGTGCTTTTATTGTTAATTTATCTGCTTTTTGAATTATAAAAATTTTATATGAATTGGTTAATAAATTTTTTGTTTGGGATAATTGATAAATAAAATCTGATAATATTTCTTTATCATGAATACCATATAAAGATGGACATATTTCAATATAATGATTTGTCGAAATATATGAAATTTCTAAATTTTTATTTAAAATATGATTACAAGTAATTGGATTTAAATTACCAAATAATGAATTTAATAAACAATATATGCGAGTTTTTTTACCAGAAGATCTAATACCATTAAATATAATATTCTGAGATAATCCTTTATTTATAATACTATTTAATTGTAATGTTATTTCATTATTAAATGTTAATTCTTCTAATTTTTTTGGTCTATATATTTGTGAAAACATTTACATTATTATAGATTAATGTTTTTATATATTTATCAAATGATTTTTTAATTTTTTTAATAATAATTCTTTATATTTATCAGTTGTAATAGACATAATATATTTTTGATTTTCATAAAATTCATTTATATTATTATCATAATTATTAATTTTATTTATTTTTAAATAACAATTATATATATTTCTGGATAATATATCTTTAATATATTTATCGTCATTTGTCCAATAATTATTTAACCAATAAACAATTTTTTTTTGATTATTTAATTTAATAGAATTATTGGTATTATTTAAATACATAATTTTAATTAAATTAAAATCTGCATCAATATTTTTTTCATATAAATATTTTTTAATAATATTTTCATCAATATTAAATATATCAATTTTAACTTCTTTTTCTATTTCTAAATTTTTAATATTTAATTTTTTTTCAATTAAATTTAGTTTTTCTAAAATTAAATTTAGTTTAGTATCAATTGAATCCATAAATTATTATATATATAAATGTTTATATAGTATTTATATTATAATATAAAATTTGTATAATATTATATAAAAATTGCGTATTATTATATATAATAAATAAATTATAATGAATATAATGGAATATGATGAAAAAATAGAATTATTAAAAAAATCATTAGATAAAATTATGAAATATGATATTAATAAAATAAATGAAATAATGCATGAAATAGATAAATTACAATATAAATTAAATATTTTAGAAAATAATATAAATATTATAGATAATACTAATATCAATATCATAGATAATACAAATAATACACATGGAATGAATAAATTTATTAATATGTATAATTTTTTTATGCCATATATGATTATTTATAGTAATTTTTTACACGATTAATATATAAATATATTAATATATAATTATATATGGATAATGATATGTCATATTCAATGTTATTGACGAATAAAAATATTAAAATTAGTAATGAAAATAAAAAACAATTAAATAATCAATTTAATAATCCATTTAATAATAATCCATTTAATAATATTGATGACAAAAAAATATATAAATGGATTGATGATAGTATCATAACAAGATGTCATAATTGTGATATACAATTTGGTATATTTTATAGAAAACATCATTGTAGATTATGTGGTCGTATATTTTGTTATAATTGTAGTAATTATTTTGAGAATGTACCAAAAGAATTACAAGTTACAAATGAATATAATATGGAAAATATTATTGAAAAAAATGTTCGATTATGTAAATGTTGTTATAATAAAATGATTGAAATTAAATATTTAAAACAATTAATTGATATATTTGAATTAATAGATTTAGATATTATAGATTTATTAGTTTTACGTAGTGTATGTAAAACATGGAGACGTTCATCAAATTTTATTTTATCGAAAATACGTGAAATTCAATATTTTTTACCTGATCATAATTATAATAATTTTGAAAAAAAAGTGTTATGGAATAATAGAAAATATTTTATAGGACATAGTCAATGGTTTATGAAATTATTAAAATCTATAGATTATGATGATTATCAATCATCTAAAACAAAATTATCTATTATAATAGAATTAATGAAACATACTGAAAAAACAGTAAGTTGTAAAAAATTGATGTGTACACGATATTGTACATCTTCTATATCAGCTGAAGATAGTTTATGTTTATTAGATAAAACAATTAATTCTAAAATTATAAAAAAATTTATAATAGTGTATTTAGATTTAGCTTCAATTGAAGAATTAACAAATTATTTACCATTTTTAATTCATTATATGAAATATGAAACTATTGAAGATTCAATAATAGGTAATTATTTAATCAATAAATGTATATTTTTTTCATATCCGTGTAATAATAAAATTGATAATAATAAATTATATTTTATAAATGAAGTATATTGGTTATTATTATTAGGTTTAGAGGATAAAGAATATTATATTAGATATAAATTTTTTATAGATAGATTTAATGATGAAATTCATAAAATGATATTAAATTTAATTAAGAGTGGTCATAATTTTGTTAATTTATTTACTCCAATTTTAAATATAATGGATGAATATGAAATTAAAAATATTATACGAAAACAAATTCAAAAAATAAATTGTCTATCTATTCCATTAAATCCAATAATAAATAATATTGAAATTAATATTAATGAAATACATAGGAAAAAGAGTGCAACAAAACCATTATTTATACCTATTAAAAATAATAATAATAATTATTTTATTGATAATTATAATGTATTGTATAAAAATGAAGATATAAGAAAAGATAAAATTATAATAAATATTATAAAATTAATTGATATTATTATTAAAAAAGAAGAGAAATTAGATCTTGGTATATTAACATATAATGTATGTTGTATTAATAGTAAATCTGGATTAATTGAAATAGTGCCAAATTGTGATACAATTTATAATATAAAAGAGAAAAAAAAATTTTCAATCTTGAATTATATTATTGAAAATAATAAAAATGATAAAATAGAAGATATTCGTAAAAGATTTACAAAAAGTTGCGCAGCATATTGTGTGATTACATATTTATTAGGTATTGGTGATAGACATTTAGAAAATATTATGATTACTGATAATGGTATATTATTTCATATTGATTATAGTTTTATATTAGGTTATGATGCGAAAAATATTAATCCTAAAATGAGGATAACTACTGATATGGTAGATGCATTAGGTGGAATTAATAGTGAAAATTATAAAGAATTTAAAATATTATGTAATCGAATATTTAATTGTTTACGAAAACATATAAATTTATTTATAAATTTATTAACATTAATACCTGAAATGAGTCCTGAAATTGAAAATTATCAACCTTTTACAAAAGAAAAAATCAAAAATGAAATATTAAATAGATTAATGCCAGGTGAAAATGATAAATACACTGAATTAGTTTTATATAATTTTATAGATAATAGTAGTAATGATTATAAACAGATGATAAATGATGTTTTACATTATTATAGTACTGAAAATGTTATAATAAATAATGCAAAAAATTTATTTTCAAATGTTTATAATACAATATTTGAAAAATAATAAAATTATATAAAAAAGATTATAATTAATATATATTATTAATGGTTATTTATTTTTGTAAATATTGTAAAAAAACTGATCATAATATTGATGAATGTAAAGATATTATATGTAAAACTTGTACTAAACGTGGTCATCCTTATTGGAAATGTATAGTTTCAAATAAATTTTCTTCAAATTATTTAGAAAATAAATGTTATGAAAAAAAAGAAAATAATATAATATATAAAAAGAATATTATTGTAAATAATATTTCAAAAAATAGTTTTATTACTATATTAAATGAAATAGATAAATATCGTGAATTAAATTGGGGTGATATTTGTTAATAAAACGACCATTGTTGATTCAATGTTTCATCACAATCAGTTAATTTTAATTGTAAAAATTTTGAAACATTATTTTTAATAGTTGTATCATTAAAATTTAAATTTTGTTTAGATTTTACATCTTGAACAATTCCCTCATAAACAGGCACAGCGCATTTTGTTGGTATATTTTTTAATTTTAATCTTCCTATATTATCATATAACCATTCAATACCAGTTGGTTCACTTTTATCACAATCATTTATATAAATGATATTAGTTGTATTATCTCCATATAAACAACCTCCATATGAATTTTTAATTTTATCTGATTCTAATGTCCATGTTTGATGTGTAGTATAATTCATATCAGCTAAATAAGGTACTGATGAAGGTCCATTTCCAGCTAAACGATCAACAACCATATTATTATTATTTAAATTACGTAATGGTCCTGTTTTTTGAAAAATACCTCCAGATAATCCAGGTGGTCCTTGAGGACCTTGTTTTCCAGTTAATTTTATAGGAGGCGGACAATCATCATTAGATGATAAATGTTCTTTGTATTGTGGATTATAAAAAGATATAAATAATATTGATACAAATATTATACCAATAATTAATTTTAGCATTACTATAATATAATTATATATAATTTTAATTATTTTGAATTGATTGAATTGATTAATTTATTTTGTATTAACTGGTAATTATTGATAAAATAATCAATAATGTCTTTTTTAACAGAAATATATGGATTTGAAATATATATATTATTTTGTTTTCTATTTGAAGAAAAAGTTAAACTATAATAAAAGTTATTTTGTCTAATAAAAAAAGGATTATCTATCAATAATGAAGTTGATATGAAAGGGATAAATTTTTTTCTATTAGTTTTAAGAATAGATAAATCATAATACATATTTTTAGATTTTTTTATTTTAATTGCATATATTCTTATTTTTAGAAAACTTAAAGGCTTTGTTAATATAGAAAATTGAGAATCAGTTTGTAAAGAAAAATTGATACAATTTGTTTTTTCTTTTACAAAAAGGGCACAATTTGAAAAACCTTTATCTTTACAAAAGATAAAGAAATAGTATCCTTTGTAATCATTATGATACATCTGTATATATTATAAAATGAATATATAAAATATATATTCATTTTTTATATAAAAAATGAATAAGAATAATGTATTTATATTTATAAATGAATATGAATTTTTTAGAAAAGTCTTTAAAAAAACTTAATATTAATTCTAATATATTAAGAAATAAATATAAAAGTAAATGTAAAAATAAAAATATAAAAATTAAAAAAATTGTATCAAAAGACTATATAAAGTCTTTTGTTGATCTATCTTGTAAACAAAAATTAATATATAATACTTTAATTAATAAATATAATATTAAAGATTATGATAATATAAATGATATGACTCAAGAAGATAAGAATAATGAATTTTTTATTATTCAAAAAAATTATTCGGCGATTTTAAATAAAAGTATTGACAATCTTGATTCATTTATTGAATACAATTATGTTAAAAATTTACAATATATGCGTATAATTAATTTTAATATTCATTGTGAAATTTGTGTAAATCATGTTAAAAATATACAGAAAAAAATTATTAGTAATATTAATATATTAAATAATAATAATATTACAACAAATCAAAAAATATTAAAAATTTTTGAATTGAATAAATATATTATTAATAGAAAAAAATATAGTTGTTTTTGTGATAAAAAAATTTCAAATACTGAGATTACAAATGATAATGAAAGTACTGATAATTCTGTAAGTATTGATAATATTGATAATATAATAGATGAAATAAATGATATGGATATTATATAATATATTTTTTATAATATTAATTTAACTAGAACACATTTCACAGGCTTCTGGATTTTCCAATGAACAATATAATTTTTGCCCCTTTAATGTTTCTTTTGAACGTTTTATTGTTTCTGGATCAATTGTAAATTGTTGAGCAATTGTTTTAGGTCTGCTACGAATATAATAACTTCCTGTCTTTAAACCATTTCTCCAAGCATAAAATAATGCACTTGTTAATTGATTATGTGTAGGTTCTTCGAAAAATAAATTCATACTTTGTGTTTGACAAATATATGGAGCTCTATCAATTGCTAAATCCATAATTGATTTTTGTTTAATTTCCCACACTGTTTTATAAAGTTCTTTTAATTCATTTGGCAATCCTTCTATATTTTGTACACTTCCTCTATTTGCAATAATAGTATCTTTTAATTCTTTATTCCAAATACCTAAACTTATTAGATCATCAATTAAATATTTATTCACTAATTTAAATTCACCTGCCTGTGTTCTTCTTACATAAAAATTACTTGTTATTGGTTCAAAACATTCAGTATTCGACAAAATCTGTGATGTTGATGCTGTAGGCATTAATGCTATTAAAAGACTATTTCTTACACCATATGTTATTACATTTTCTCGTAATGTTTGCCAATCATATTTATCACTTGGCACAACATTCCATAAATCAAATTGAAATAATCCTTGACTTAGAGGAGAACCTTTAAATGTTTCATATGGACCATATTGTTTAGCTAATTCACAAGATTGAGTCATTGCTGCATAATACATTGTTTCAAAAATATTTTTATTAAGTTCTCGTGCTTGAGAACTTTCAAAAGGAAAGCGCATTTTTAGAAAAACATCAGCTAATCCTTGTACTCCAAGACCGAGCGGTCGATGTCTATGATTTGATAATTTTGTTTCTGGAACAGGATATTTATTAACATCAATAATTTTATTTAAATTTTTAATGGCTATTTTTACTACTTCTATTAATTTAGAATAATTATATTTATTACCAGCTTCAACAAATGATGGTAAACTAATTGAAGCTAATGTACAACAAGCAAATTCTTTTTCATCTGAATATTCAACAATTTCATTACATTGTCCAGTAATTATACCATTAAATATACCAGTATGTTTTAATGGTTCATTGAAACAATATGTATCCATTTTATCGTGTAATTGTTCTATTTTTGTAATATATATATAGTCATTGGTGTAATTATCATTATCAATATCATTTAAATGTAATTTATTAATATCAATTTTAAATAATTTGAATCCTAATGATATTAATTTTTTAATTTCTGTAAATTTTAATGATAATATATATGTATTTCCTTCTTTAGTAACAATTGAATTTATATTTATTGTTTGTAACATTAATAGAATATTTTGCAAATAAATTAAATTAAAATCATAAATTTCTAATTGTGATTTTTCATCATTAATATAGGCAATCGAATCACATAATCCTGCAAACCATTTTAATTTAATATCTAAATTATAATTAAATGGAATTTTTTCTTGTTTATTATTGTTTTCAAAACTCCAATAACCATATATATATGGTAGTACAAAATTTGTATCTCCATCATAAATTATTGGATAAAGATGATCAATTAATTTCATTCCAATTTCTAATTCTTCTGCTTTAATTTTAGTTTTAGTATTATTTAGATTTATATAAAAAACATGATATGGAGTACATTTTAATTGCATACCATTACTGAAAAATATATTTAACATACTTTGATTTTTACCAGTTTGTTTTACAATTGTTTTACTAAATTCATAACCATTCCAAATTGTTACTGTTTGATCTTTTAATAATTCAATTGTTTTATATCCATCTGAAGTTAAAATTTTTGTATCACCTGAAACACATAAATTACTTGACTTAATAACACCATAATTTTTTTGATTACTTTTTTTATTTACAGAATCTTTATATGTAATATAGGGAACACCAGTTTCAATTTGAGAATCTAATATTTTTTTCCAAACATCACGTGCTTTAATTTTTGTTCTATACTTTTTTTCTAATTCATATTTATAATACAATTCTTCATATTTTTCACCATAAACATCTGTTAATCCAGGACATTCATCTGGATCCATTAAACACCAATCATCATCTTTTTCAACTTTATTCATAAATAAATCTGAAACCCATACTGCTAAAAATAAATCTCGCGCACGTAATTCTTCATCTCCATGATTTTTTTTAAGTTCTAAAAAATCTAATACATCTGGATGATGAGGTTCAATATAAATTGCAAATGCACCAGGTCTTTTACCACCACCTTGATTTACGTGTTTAGCAGTTGCATTATATGTTTGTAACATTGGGATAATACCATCTGAATAACCATTTGTTCCACGAATAAATGAACCTTTACTACGAATATTACTAATATGTATTCCAATTCCTCCTGCTCCTTTACTTATCATAGCACAATTTTTTATTGTTTGATACATTCCATCAATGCTATCATGTGTTCCCAATAGAAAACAACTCAATAGTTCAGAACTTGGTGTCCCTGCATGATATAAAGTTGGTGTAGCATGAATAAAATATTTTTGAGACATTAAATTATATGATTCAATTGCACTATTAATATCTTCTTTGTGAATACCAATAGATACACGCATAAACATATGTTGAATACGTTCAATTACTTTTTTATTTATTTTTAATAAATATGATTTTTCTAATGTTTTATAAGCAAAATAATCAAATTTATAATCTCTATTATAATCAATAATATTATTTAATTTTTCTTTATTATTCATAATAATATTATATACATCTTCTGCAATTAAAGGACAATGAACTTGATTTTTATCAATATTATTATATAATATAGACATTGATTCAGAAAAAGATGGCGATGTATTTTTATGATTATTTGATATAATTATTCTAGATGCAAGAGTTCCATAATCTGAATCATCTGTAATTAATGAATAGCATAAACGTGCTGCTAATTCATCAATTTCACTTGTATGAACACCATCATATATTTGATAAATAACTTTTTGAGTAATCGAAATAGGATCCAATTTTTCAAAATCTTGTGACAATAACACTAATCTTTTAGTAATTTTATCAAATGATACTTGTTCTTTTTTACCATTGCGTTTAATTACTTTCATCATGTTATTATAATTATGCATATATTTTTATAATTTTATATAACTTTATATAATTTTTTTTTTCATTTTTTTAATAATTGTTTTATTATTACTAGTAATATTTATGATGATTAAATAATTTTTTTATTTTATTTAATAATTTTCTTATAAATTTTATATTTATATATTAGTAATGAATATTTATTTAGATTATTGTATAAAATTGAAAATGCTGTAAAATTATTATATAAATAATTTTATATTTTATATTATATTTTTTATTATAATATAAAAATTAAGTATACGGTAAATATTGTGGAATATCATTTTCATAAATTATTACACGATATTTATCTTTTTGTCCTTGTATATATACTTCATCATTTGTACTTAATTCAGTATAATTACGAATAGGTACTATTGGTAATATAACACCATAATCTCCAAATTTTACAAAATATTCCCATTTATTATCATTACGATAACGTAATCTTCCAAATAAAGGATATATAACGTTATCTTGACCAAATACTTTTTGTATTGTTCCAACTTGTTGAAGACCTTGATCAAAACCTCTTACTAATAAATTCATTGGTGCAATATTTTGTTCACTTATATCAACTCTTGGTAATATATTAGGTATTGGCATTTCTGTTCCACCCATACATGCGCCGTTTCGATGACCACATCCAATAACAGTCGCAGGTAGATCTAAATTTGGATAATATGGTATATTATTTTGTGGTTTTGTTTCTGGAACATATTGTGCAACAAATGGCCAAAAATTTTCTTTATTATATAACTTTTCATAATTACATACGAATATTAAAATAAACATTAATAATATTAAAAATATTAATAGTAATTTCATATATAATATAATAATATAATTATATTATTTAATATTTAAAAATAAATTCATTTTATATCGTTTATACAATAAATCTACAATAATATTAAAATTCATTTTATTATATATATATAAATTTATTTTTATATATAAAAAATGATATAAAATTATTATTATATTATTAATTAAAATGAGATATAATAAATCTTTTTATATTTATCCTGCAAAGGATAAGGATAAAAAATTTGAACCATTGCAGAAGGCTGTGATAGAAGCAAAAAAAAGTTCAATGTCTAAACAACACGGTTGTGTTATAGTAAGTAGTCGTAATTTTGAAGTTATTTCGACTGGTCATAATAAACATCGTTTTCATCAATCATCATTAATTGAAATATTTAAAAATAAAAAAGGATGTACTATTCATGCTGAAATTGATGCAATTAATAATTGTAAAAATAAGTCTTTACTAAATGGTGCTATTTTATTTATAGTAAGACTTGATAAAATTAAAAAAAATAGTTTATTATATTCAGCGCCATGTAATAACTGTAAAAAAGTATTGGATAAAATGATTAATAAATACGGATTGTCAAAAGTCTATTTTAGTACTGATATGGATTTGTAAATATTTATAATTATACTAAATTTAATTTTTTAAATTTTTCAATTACATTGGCTCCTTCTTTAATTGTAGGTGTTAATTTTGTTAAAGTATCTTCTAATTGTTTAATTGTATCAATTAATCTAAAAGTTTCTTTTTGAGCTTGTGTTGATTTTATATATTCATTTTTAGCTATTTCTTTTTCTTCATCATCATTAAATAAATCTTTTTCAGTGATTTGATTTTCGTTATTTATATTGTCATTAATATCATTATCATCATTATTATCATTTGTTGATGTATCATCTTTAGCTAATTTAGATATATTTTTAATAATATCATCTGTTTTTATATCAAAATGTTCATTATATGGACGATTTAATGAAGATAACAGAAAGATAATAATAAATGAAATACAAAATGATAAAACATAATTTTTTAAATAAATATTTAATACAACCGTAACAATTATTAACAAAATAATAAATTTTAAATGATTAAAAATATTTAATATTATTAATAATAAAATAACTAATACTAAACTCATTATTACTGTATTTTTATTTAAATTTTTTATTATATTCATTATAATATATAATAATATATTATAATAATAGAATTTATTATAAAATAAATTTTTTAACTACAAAAAATAAAAATCCAGCAAAAACTGCTTTTAATAATAAACCATACATATTCATATTTCCATCATTACCAATAATACGAGGAACATATTGTACTAATAATTTATTTAAATATCCAAAATTTGATAAAAAAACTAATAAAACAACTAATAATGGCATTTTCATCTCTCTTAATAATTTATCTGTAAAAGATAATGGTTGTTCATATTCTTCATAACTATCATATGATTCTTGTTGAGGAGAATCATAATATTGTTCTGTATTATCTTGATTTTTAACATCTTTTACATTTTCTGTTTCCATTTCATTTAATATATTTTTGACAACTTGACTTGTAGGTTGTTCATCATCTCTTAATTGTTCTACAGGAGTTCCCATGGACATTTATATATTATGTATTAATTAAATATAAAATATTTAACGCATAAAATTAAACAATTGGACAAATACATATTTCTGGATAAAATTTATAATATTTATTATTAATATAATAAATATTTTTTATTATTTCTTTTGAATCAGGTCCATGATAAAATTTTTTAGAATTGATATATAATATAATTTTTATTATTATTATTCCTAATAATATTCCTAATATTACACTTATTATCATATATTATTCTATTATATTTTTTTTATTACAATTTGTTGATAAAGTCGTAAATTTATAACATTTACCATCTTGTGTATATATATTAGATATTATATTGTTTGATATAGGTGCTTTATAAATTACACATGAATTTCCAACACATACTTTACGAAATAAACAAGCTAAACCTAATCCCCAAATTATTGATATTAATATTTTACCTCTTTTTGAATATAATAATTGATCTAGCATATATTGTATATAAATATTTTTATATTTTATGTAAAAATCATATCTAATAATCCTTTATTATTTTTTATATCATTATTAACATGTTGTGTTTCAATATTTTTTACATTTGTTGTATCATCTGGACATTTAATTTCTTGTGATTTATATATATAACAAACGCCAGCTGTATCTTTATAAACAATTGTTCCAGCATTATTTGGAGTAGGATATTTAAATATAATATCAGGTTGAGGACTTAATATATATGCTAATAATAATCCTATAAATAAAGAAGAAAAAAAATATATAGGTTGAATATGTTCTAATATTATCATATATATAAACATAGGTATTTTTTCCTTATATTATCATATTTATTTTATATCATTTATATTTGTACTGATAAAATTTTCTATCGGTATTTGTATTGTTTTAGTATTAAGATCAATATTCATATTATCATTAGAATTGATATCACTATTAGGATTTATAATAGCAGTATTCGAAGTAACAATATTCATATCACTGTTGGGATTTACAATAGTATCAGCATTATTATTAGTATTATTATTAGCGTTATTATTAGTATTGGGATTTACAATAGTATCAGCATTATTATTAGTATTATTAATACTGGGATTTACAATAGTATTAGCATTATTATTATTAATACTGGGATTTACAATAGTATTAGCATTATTATTAGTATTGGGATTTACAATAGTATTAGCATTATTATTAGTATTATTAATACTGGGATTTACAATAGTATTAGCATTATTATTAGTATTATTAATACTGGGATTTACAATAGTATTAGCATTATTATTAGTATTGGGATTTACAATAGTATTAGTATTAGCATTATTATTAGTATTAGGATTTACAATAGTATTAGCATAATTAGTATTATTAATACTTGGATTTACAATATTATTAGCATTATTATTAATAGTGGGATTTGCAATAGTATTAGCATTATTATTAGTGCTAGGATTTACAATAGTATTATCGATATTGGAATTAATATTATTTGATAAATTATTATATATAGATTTTTTATATTTATTTATATTAATATTTTTTTTTTCTTCTAAATTATTAGCAATTTCTTCATTTGTATCAGTATTTATATTTCCTCCTTTATGTAAAATATTTTGTGAGAATAATATTTCTTTATTTTCAATAATAATTGGTAATTGTATTAAAAAGTTATTATTTATTATTTGAATTTTATTTAAAAAATTTTTTTTCTTAATAATATTTTCCATTAATTCATTTTTTATTTTTATATATGAGTTACATAAATCTAACCAAAATAGATAATATTTTATCATATCATCTTTAATATTAAAATCTTTAGAAATTTCTTTAATTCGTGTATTAGATAATTTTATACCTTCATTTTTATATATTAAAATTAATTGTTTTCTGTTTGTAAGAGATTTATCTATTTTTTCAAATATTTCTTTTCTTTTATAATAAAGTGTTAATAATTGTTTTAATAAATTTTTATTTATATTTAAAATTTCTTTTAATTCATCATTTTGAATATTAAAAATTTTATTAATTTCTATAATTTCATTGTTAATATCTAAAAATTTTTTTTTATATTCATTTATATTATTTGAATATATTAAATCATATAATATTTTTTCTTTATTATATATATTTTGATATAATTGATTAAATAAATTAATATAATTTACTTTATCAATTTTTATAGTCCAATTACATTCAGAACAATTAATAAATCCATTATTTATATTTTTAATAAGTTTATTTTTTTTACAAGATAAACATTTATTTGTTTTACTATATAAAATATGCAATGCATTTTTATATTGAGAATCATTATCAATAAATTTTAAATATTTATTATATTGTTCATCCATATATAATTATATATTATATATAATATAATTATATTTATCTTTATTTATCTTTATTTATTTCTTACTTTTGGTTGATTTACGCATGGCTTTCTTAGGAGAAGCTTTCTTGGGAGAGGCTTTCTTAGGAGAAGCTTTCTTGGGAGAAACTTTCTTAGGAGAAGCTTTCTTGGGAGAGGCTTTCTTAGGAGAAGCTTTCTTGGGAGAGGCTTTCTTAGGAGAAGCTTTCTTAGTCTTTTTAGATGTAGTTTTTTTGGAAGTTGTTGGTTTGGAAGTTTCTTTTTGTCCGAAAAGGAGTTCTCTTAAAGTCTTTGGCATTTTTATAATATTAAACAATAAAAAAAAATTGAAATAATAAATTAATTTATATTATTTATAATATTTTTATTATAATATTTATAATATAATAAAAAACATATTAATAATATAAAAAATATTGAGAATAAATTTAAATTAAACGTATTAATATATTTATTTTTATCAAATAAATCAATTTTAATTTTTTTTATAATATTTATATCTACTAATTTAGGTTTTATCATATAAATATTAATTATACTTTTTTTTTTACTAATATGATTGTCATATAAATTCAAAATATTATGTTATAATATATTAATGATAAATATATTTGTTAATTATGAACAAACTTTAACATTGAATGTTAATCCTATATATTCTATTTTTTATCTTAAAGATATTATTGCAAATAAATTTAATATTAAAGTTGAAAATTTATATTATAATGGTAATATATTAGATGATAATAAAACAATTTTAGAATCTAAAATAATAAATAATTCAACACTATATATAACTAAAAATATTAAAGGAGGATTTGATTCATTAAGTATTTTATTATTTTTAATTTATATTATATGTATATTTTTTTATTGTATATTATTAGTTACAGGTTTATTACCAATTGCATCATCAGGATATTATTATTTACTTAATAAATCTATTAATTGGATATTTTCATTTTTCCCAAATTTAAATAATTATATTAAAAATGTAATATATTTTATTTTATATATATTTCGAATAGGAAGTATATTTATATTTTTATATATTTCAACATCATTAGTTATATATCCATTAATATATTATTTTAACAATAGTATATGTAAATCATTAAATATATCTAAATTAATTGGTCTTATTATTTCAATATCATATATTATAACATATGTAATATTATCTATTCCTGATTATTTATATAATGATTTAAATTATATTACAGAATTATCACCATTATTTAGAGCGATTATATCTCCATTTTTACGAATTCTTAAAAATATTATAGATGAATCAAAATTCTCTGGATTATATGCTATTCCATTTGTTGGTACACCATTTTTAGATGGATATCATTTTGGAATAGATTTTATAACAACATTTTTAGGAAATACATTAAGAGAAATTAAATCTATATCACCAGATAATTGTGAAAATATAGGAAAAACTAAAATAAAACTTAATTCTAATAAAAAAACATTAATAAATTATATAATTAATTATGATGATATTGCACTTTTACAACAAGTCGCATTAAATTATAATTTAACATCAATTCTTGATATATTACCAATTGCATTAATACCAGAGATAAATAATTATTATAAATGTGAAGTTAATAATTTGCCATTTTGGGAAAAAATTAATCCATTTAATAAATATTCAAGTATGTATTATACATCTCAATTAATACATAAAGGGTTATGTGTAGCATTAAATACAGTTAAAAATATAGATTATTTTGTAAATGATGAACTTGGTGGAACTCAGGTTATTGCAAATAATATTAAAACTGGAAATGTTGCAGGATTATTTACAATAATATTAGCTCCTATTATTACAATAATTTTATGGTTATTGGGAAGATTAACAGTATAAATAATATATATATATAATATATTATGTTAATATTTGTAAAATATTTATCTACACATAAAAT
>Ga0209850_1000026_pt1 | contig 22274 bp, 21 predicted proteins | sample GWRWT2_2Sept14_FD_187193 | JGI IMG/M metagenome (GOLD analysis project Ga0209850, IMG submission 187193) | Sand microcosm microbial communities from a hyporheic zone in Columbia River, Washington, USA - GW-RW T2_23-Sept-14 (SPAdes) (version 2) ...
CGCCAACGCCCTGGAGCAACCCAATGACAATTAGCAACGCCGACTATCACGCTGACCCGGCCATTAGTGCTAGCCAGCTAAAGGAAATTTCCAGAAGCCCCTACCACTATTGGTTCCGCTACTTAGATCCCAACCGTGTAGCGATGGTCCCCACTGCCGCGATGCGATTTGGCAGCCTTGCTCATTGCGCCGTATTGGAACCCGACGAGCTATCTACGCGCTACCAGTTGGCGCCTGATAGGCGTACAAAGGAAGGCAAAGCCGCGGTTGCCGAGATGGCTGCCGCTGGCATTGAGGCGGTATCTGAAGCGGATATGGTGCTGGCTGTAAACATGGCTGTTGCAGTGCATGGCCATCCAACAGCCGGCGCCCTGCTCCAGAGTGGCCAGGCTGAGCAATCGTTTTGGTGGGATGACATAGCAACTGGGCTGCGGTGTAAATGCCGCCCCGATTGGTTTGACGGCACAACCATCGTAGATCTGAAGACCTGTGTCGATGCCAGCCCCGCAGGTTTTGCTAAGGCGGTAGCAAATTTCGGTTACCAGATTCAGGCGGCTCATTACCTTGCAGGAACTCTGGCAACGCGCTTTATCTTCGTTGCCGTTGAGAAAACTTTGCCGCACGCAATTGGCGTTTACGAGCTTGATACCGAGGCATTAGTTCATGGCAACATTGCCCGCCACAATGCGCTGCAGCTCATCGGTGACTGCCGCGCCACCAACAATTACCCCGGGTTTACGGACGGCATCCAGACGCTACAGCTTCCGGGCTGGGCATTAAAAGACAACACAACCATCACTTCAGAGGATTTCTAATGAGCGCCATTACGCAATGGACCCAAGAGCAAACTGCTTTGATCAGTTCCACAATTGCCCCCGGTTGCACACCAGACGAGCTAAAGCTATTTAGCTATGCGTGCCAACGCACCGGCTTAGACCCGTTTAGCAAGCAAATCTACGCCATCAAGCGCGGTGGCAAATTAACGATCCAGGCAGGCATTGACGGCCTCCGCAGCATTGCCGAGCGCAGCGGCGAGCTTGATGGGTCGGCTACTTTCTGGATAGGTGATGCAGAAGGCAGCCAGTGGGCTGATGTTTGGCTTGGTAATAAGCCTCCTGCGGCTGCTAAAACCATCATCTACCGCAAGGGTTGCAGCCATTCTTTCGTAGGCGTGGCACGCTTCCAGGATTACAACGCCGGCCAAGGTTTATGGAGCAAAATGCCATCAGCGATGCTGGCAAAATGCAGCGAAGCTTTAGCACTGCGCAAGGCATTCCCTGCTGACATGTCAGGCGTTTACACAGTGGATGAGATGGAACAGGAAACCGTAACGGTGACGGCAACGGCGACACCCGCGCCAGCTCTTGCCCCTGCTGCACCTGCTGGCGATGCCAAGATTTTTGCTGCTGGTAAAGCGGCAATTGCTAAATGCGGCACGTTAGACGAGCTAGAAGTTGTGACCAAACGGCTAGAGGCACGCCAAAACGACCTGAGCGCTGAGCAGTATCAGGAGTTATTGCAGATGGCAGTAACACGCGAGGATGCTATGGAAACCCGGCAAGAGGCTGACCCATTCGCTGATGACTGAGCCCTACCTGACTACTGACCAGTTAGCTGCTAGGTGGGGGCTGCGGCCCTCCACCCTAAAATCTCAACGTGCGCGTGGGGTTGGCCCACCGTATGAAACCGCTGAACGCCTAGCCTCACCGCTTGGTGCCCCACGTGTTCGGTATCCGCTGGCATCGGTGCTGGCGTTTGAATCCACACACAACATCACCCCATTAAAGCCATGAGTTTATTTGCTACCGGCATTGTTCGTATCATCACGCAACCCACCATCCGCACGTTTGATAATGGCACGCAAGTTGCTAACCTGTTCGGCGGTATCGGTGAGGGCAAAGATAAAAATGGAGAATACATTAACAATGGTATCGACTGCGAAATATGGGGCAAATCGGCTGAATTAATATGCGATAAATGCAAAAAGGGTGACAGCATTCAAGTTACTGGCACCATACGGCGTCAGGAATGGGCAGATAAGCAAACAGGTGAAAAGCGTAGTAAACATATAATAAGTGTCAGCAGGTTTGAATTTTTACCAAGGGCTGCTAATAATACAAACGAACTCGACGCTTTTTAACCCATGACTGCTGATGCAATGCGCGACTACCTAGAGGCCATCTCTAGGTATCCGTTGCTCACAACACAGCAGGAGATACAGTTGGCACGTAAAATCGCGCAGTATATGGAGCTGCGCGATAACACTAGCCCAACACCTGCTGAGCAACGGCTGATAAAAGCTGGCCTTAAGGCACGGGCTACCATGGTAAACTGTAATTTACGTTTGGTTGTACATATTGCCAAGCGTTATACAGGCAGAATTAAATCAATGGATATGTTGGATTTATGCCAGGAGGGTAATATTGGCCTTCAACGTGCAGCAGAAAAATTTGATGCGTCACGTGGCTATAAGTTTTCGACCTATGCGTACTGGTGGATACGTCAATCATTAAAACGTGCTATTGATAGCAAGGAGCGCATGATAAAAATACCGATTCATATGATAGATCGTACATTTAAAGCATTACAGATTGAAACAGAATACATGAAAGAACATGGCCGCAAGCCAAGCAAAACAGAATTAGCTCAAGTTATGGGTTTAACAATAGAGCAATTACTAGCGTTAGTCGATTGCAATAGCGCTCATATTAGCCTGGATGAGCTGGTAAAAGATGATGGCAACTCATTGCTTGATTTAATTGCTAGCCCTGAGGTGGATATTGATTTTGATTTGGACCATAGTAATGAACATGTACAGCTTGCGCTATCTTATTTAACTGATATAGAGCAAGATATAATAAACAAACGCTACAATGAAGATTTAACTTTCACGGCAATTGCAAAGGAGCATAACGTATGCCGCAAACGTATAAGGCAAAAGATAACAAGAGCACATTGTAGGCTCAAGCAATTAATGTCTAAATCACACGTCTCCACCACGGGCGTTTTGATTGTTGAAGATATAAAGTAGCTTCTAAAGCTGCTATATGATGTACAGCTTGCTTTATTAATTTAGATTGATGTGCGTTTTGTTTTATTAAGGTACTGCATAATTTAGCGACTTGTTCACGGTCAGGGCAGTTCAAGGCGATTCTGCTCTGGCCTTCGAGTGCGAGCTGCTCCTCTAGACTGAGCTGCACCACCATCCACTCCATCATCACTACATTTAGCAGTTAACCGCATTCTAACAATGGAAACACCAACTATCAAGCGCGTTAAGTCTAAAGACGGCCATTATATATGGCAGGTAACATATGCCAATGGCAAAATGATAGAGCATTCTCAAGCTTGGCAAGCGCTTATATATTATCATCAGGCGCAGGCGATGGAATGTTATCAATGCGACGCAGGTAGCTTATCAACTTTACAGCTCTCTCAAGACTCCATTCTGGATGCTGCGTCCACCAGCCCCATAATTCCGAATGCCCCTTCTGGCGATTATGCACCGAGCAGCATGGAGAAAGATTAGATTTTGCTGTATGCCCACCAGCTTTTTTAGGTACAATATGGTCTAATGTAATATTGGTAAACTGTTCACCGCAGATGTAACAACAACTATTCCAATCTTCAATAATTGATTTTCTAAACTTGTGCTTTGTTACCTTACGCGATACTAGCTCCTGATTCTCTTCGTTGATGTGGTGGCTCATAAGGCTCCGGCATTTCGAATGGAAGTATTTCGTAATCCAATAAATGAGCGTTTGATTGCGCGATTTCCTCTATCCTAGCTGCGATGCCGATTGCTACATCATCTGATGAGTATTCACTATCTACGACCATCATGGCGCTTATCTCGACTAAGTAGCGGTTCATGTTGCAGGCTCACAGGTAATTTCAACGCCGGTACTATTGCGTGGTCTTAGCCTCAACCAAATGCCTCCTAAACTTTTTGGCATTACAATTTTTTCAATTGCAAATCCACCACCGCCTTTAAATTCTTGTTTATAAGTGCCCGTTTGGATATGCCATCGCTGTTCTATACGCTGCTCCCCTTTGTTGTTTATACGATAGCAAGGATGAGCAACAATTGTGCGTTCATGATTGTGGCCATTTACGATTACATCAGCGTCTGGCATAATGCTGGCATAGCGACCACCGCCAAGTGTGCCTTTTGTTATTACACCACCCCAAGTGCCATGATGATAACCAAGCGTTAAACGCCTAATTTTTTCTTGTCTTTGTTGTGCGCCAGTATTACCTTCTTGGTAAAACGTAAACCAAATAAAGCCCTGATAACGCATGTGTTCTACAGGGCTGCCGCTGTCGCGCATGATGCGCACTACGTTACCAAGTGGGTCAACTTCGTTGTGGTTAATGATTGCTGTTTCATGGTTACCGTCTGACATCATTAAGATGTCATCTTGCCACGGTTTCAGCCAGGTTGCAGTTTCGTTAAATACCAAGTCAAAATAATTGCCGCCTAAATGTTCTAGCCTTATATCGCCTTTGCTGCCACGTCTATCTTTTTTGCCTTGCATTAGGCACATTACATCACCAAAGAAAAGCGCCTTACCTTTACGCTCTTTCATTTCATCTAGATGCTTTTTGAAAAGCTTACGGTCGCATTTTGGATTATCTAGGTGAATGTCAGATGCAAGAAAGAAATTATATTGCGCTGTAGTTGAGGTATAGGGAATTCGTATTTCAGTTAATTCTGGGCTGTGGCGGATTACTTCGCATTTCATGGCTTCACCAACAGCGCCCAGCCTGTGGATGCGCCATCCACTTCCCACCTGCGATTAAAGCGGGGTTTGCTGTATTTCACACCTGCGCCGTTGGTGTGGTTCACGTAGCCACCATTAACGAGATCAGCCTCGCCGTTGGGGTCGTTCAGTATCCAATAGTCTGGATCGAAACCGATGATTACGCTCCAGTGGCCGCCACCAGTTGGTGCGTTATATGGCCCTTGGTGTAGCCATCCCACGGCAACAGGTCTGTTAGCACGTATCTCCGCCTCTAATAGGCCAGGTGCGCAGTTGGTCACAAACCTTGAATTTGTGAGTCCTAGTGCCCGTAATGCAATCACCTGTGCCTGTGCGTCGGTGGTATCACCAAATTGGGAACGGATGGCATTGTATTGATCATCATTTTTTACCTTGCCGTGGTAGCGGGCAATCATGGCGCAACTGCTGCTAAAGCACTCGCGGTAACCGGTGCCAGATTTATTGTCGAGCTGGTACTCATAGGGCACTTTCAATAGCACCGATGTTGCCTTTTGGCTGATGCCCCAGAGTTTTGCCTCGGCTTCACGTCTACGGCGGAGGCCAGGTTCTGCTGGTGTACCAGCATTTACGTATAGCATCAATGCCGCTGGTACGGCGTCGTAATCCGACTCGCGCAAGCATTTGCTTATAGTTACGAAATCTGGGCTCCCGCAAAAATGCCAACCTACGTTATAGGCAAATGAGATCAACGCATTTTGACGGTTTGCCGTTAATGTTTTCCAGCCTGGTATTGTTTTTGCTAATGCCGGTACAACCTGAGTTTCCAGTATATTATCCAGCAACCCATCAGCAGCATCGCGTGTGATGGTATCGCCGATTTTTACTGCTGCGCCATCAGGCCATCTAGTGGTGCCCCAGCCGATGGTTGGCACACCGGCAGGACAAATGTATGCTACATCACTAAAACCTTCAAATTCGCGTATTAGTTTTGCCGCTGGTTCCCATGCCAATGTAGGTTTTGGCGCTGGGTCAGCCCTGAATTTATCAAGAAATGTTTTCTGTTCATCTGGTGATAGTAGCTCCCACGCATAGTTCCATGCCGCCTGCTGGTGCGGTAATGGTGCAGGTCTGCTGGTGGCTTTTACGGCGGCAAGAAAATTCATGAGCGCTCATACGGTGCATGGATTGAAATTTCACCACCTAACAACCGGCTAGCGCCAGTTTGCAACTCATCGTTGATAGGGTGTTCTATCACGATTGGTGGCGGCGCTAGCGGCTGGGCCGCTACCCATTCAGCTTCGGCAGTATTCAACTTGGCTGGCAACGTCTTCTCAAACCACCATTGACGAATGGCAAATTCAAGCTCACGCTCCCAGTCTGCTTTGCCGAATCGGATCAGCCCTTTTTTATTTTTAACAGGTTAAGGATTTGGAACACCAATTGAACGATGCTATTGCTTTTGAGCGAGGACATGCCGATCAGCTCAGATGCTGCGGCAACAACAATCCAAAAAGCTGGATGGGATAGGAAGTCCACAAAACTGTGGCAAAGGTCACCTGTAGTCTAGCCATTATCGGACCTCTAGCTTACTGACGCGGTTCTCAACCTGGTTAAGGCGCTGGAACATCTCACGGTTTGTCGTTTTTATGTCCACATGCAAAATTTCAAGCGACGTCGCAATATGCTCCACGGCGCTTGTCAGCCTCACAATTGCGGCAGATGCCTCTTCATTGCGCCTAGAAAAGCCAAACATCCCCATCGCCGCCACTGAAATGGATGCTCCTGCAATTGCTGCTACCAGTTCGATCATTGGCAGCAGCAGCGATGGGTCTCAACTATGCGTTTATTCTAGCCCCATGGTACGCCTTGCACTTTGGTTGGTGCTGCCTGCTCATCAAGCTGCGCTTGTAATGCCGCCTCAATTTCTTTCACTTTCTCATCACCGCCAAGCTTTTCTTGCACCCAGCCGATCACTAAATCTTTCGTTAGCTCAGCGAACGGACTAATGTTATCTGGATCGGGCTTCTCAAGGCCGATGCTGCCATACGCACTAGCAGAATAGATGCCATCGGTAGCGGCAATTGTGTAGTGGCAGGTGCACACAATTCCTCCTACGGTTGTGCGCTCAAGTTGTGCAATGTCCCAGGTGAATGCGGTTGCCATAAGGAATAAGGTGTACAGGTTGATTGTAGCAAACCCGTGGAAATCCACAGGGTTAGTAGTGGCGTTGACTTATGGGCTTGAGGCGACTACGCAATGCCAGCCGCTGCAAGGCGTGCACGAAGGGATTGAACTTCTTTGACCAACATTGGTACAAGTTTAGAGTAGTCAACTCCCATCATTTCATCAGGATTATCGGGTTGATGAACAGCTTCGGGGGCAACAGTTACAAGTTCTTGAGCAACAAATCCATAACGCTGATGCGACTTGTCCGACTTCCATTCAAACTGACGAACCTGCAAATCATCAATCAATGCAGATGCTAAGTCAGAGTCTTGGATGTTTTCTTTTAAGCGTTGGTCGGATGTGAGGTTGTACAGAACGGCGGTTGTACCTGATTGAGTAATAGATCCAATTTGTCCGCCGTTGTATCCAAACTTTACAAACGGGTCACCACTGACATCAGTTGTAGCATGATTTATGTACAGAGCCGCTTCTGCGCTACCCTGCCAAAGCAATGAACGAACATTCTGCAACCCTGTAGTAGACGTGCCAACTAAGAGCCTGCCGGAGCTGTCGATGCGGGCGCCTTCGGTTGGTGTAGAGTTGTTGCTGCACCGCATGACAAGCGCGGCGTTTTCAAGGCCAATTCCTGCATAATTTGTTTCGTCTGCATTGAATTTGATCAGAGCGTTGCCCGCAGCGCTTGAAGTTCTGACCATTGCTGCTGCTGGTGTAGCACCGTTGACCACCAATAATTCACTTGGCACCGTAGTGCCAATTCCAACATTCCCACTCGCATCAACAAACAACCGCCCCGTGCCATTAGTTGAAATGGCTAGTTGGTCTGCACCGGGGGAATAAATACCTGGTTTGTAAGTGGTGCCAGTGCCGACTTGGATGCCGTTGGCGGTGACAGTGCCAGCGGGGACAACCAATGCCCCCGTCATGGTGTCACCAGCTTTCAGCACGTTGCTAGATGCAGCGCCGGTTAATGCAGCGGTGATGGTGCCAGCAGTGAAATTACCGCTTGCATTTCTTGCAACGATTGCAGATGCAGTATTAGCGTCTGTAGCAGTGGTTGCAGAATTACTTACTTTACCGGCAGTTGCGATGGTTGCAAGCTTTGTGTCAACGATGGCAGCACTAGCATTAATATCAGCATCGACAATTGCTAGATCAGTGATCATTGCACTGGAAATTCCGCCCCAAGTAGCGTCGTAATTTGTTGCGCTTGCCTTAAATAACACTTGGTTCGTTGTACCGCCAGAAGGAATTGCATTTCCTACCGGCCCCTGCACTCCAGGCACTGCTAACGTGATCTGCGTATCTTCGTGATCAATAATTGCAATTTGAACTTCAGACATGATTTTAAGTCCGTGAGTAGGTGCGTTGAACAGTAGCAGTACCCGTTAACCAATAGTAACGAGTGCCCCCACCTTGGGTAATGCTTACATCATACCCATATTGCCCTACCGCAATAGCAGAAGTAACGCCTGGTGCCATCGTTAATGTAAATGCACCATTAGTTGCGTCGGTTATTGCTGCGGTAAATGTTGCAATTAAAGTATCATCAATTAAACCTTTAACATCTGAATCAATGGTATAACCAGTAATATCCAATGGTGTAGCAACATAAAAATCACCTGATGCCGTACCAGTAACTGCAATTGCGCTGCCGCCACTTGTTGTCGATACCTGGAACGCATTAGTTGTTAAGCCCGTTGAAATAACAAAATAGATAGCATTTAAAGTTAAACCGCATGGGATATCATCACCGCCTGTAAATACAACCTTAGTGCCTGCTGTTAAGCCATGACAATCACAATTAAACGTAGGTGTGCCGCCAGCAATCGTGATAGAAGTTAATGCTTGCCGGTTTTGGGTGGCACGAAATGTGCCAGTCCATGTAGCATTTTGCAATATTGAGATGTTATAGGTGGCGGGATAGATCATAGTAAGCGGCGGTTACCTCCAGTCTAGCAGAAAGCTTCAAGTGCTTCTACCTTAGCGGTAAGCTCTTGTATTGCTTTTACTAAAATAGGAATCATGTTGGCCTGGGCAAACGTGTATTGGTTTGGATCGTTGGCATCAACCAGATTGGTGTAAGAAGCACCAAACGCCTCAACGGCTTGAAGCACTTCCTGGGCAATAAAACCAGCGGACGGCTTGCCTATGTCCACCTTGCTGTTGCGTAGATTCCATTTGAACCTACGAGGTTTCAATGCCGATATAAACTCTAGCCCTAACGTTAAGTTTTGAATGTCTGTTTTATCTCGCGCATCTGATACAAAATTCCATGCGGATGCTGCGCCTTGGAACCGCGCAGTAACACTACCATTGTAAATGTTTACTTCATTGCTGACTGTGCTGCTACTCGACGATACGCCAGGGCCAATTCCAACGTTATAACTGCCGCTAACATTAGAGGCAAGAGCATTAATTCCAATGGCAGTATTATTGATGCCAGTAGTAGTAGCAGTAAGAGCGTTTTGTCCAATGGCAGTATTGTAATTGCCGCCTACATTGACAAGTAAAGTATTTACCCCAATAGCAGTATTGCCCTCGCCGCTAGTGTTAGCGCGAAGAGCATTTAATCCCATAGCAACGTTTGCGCTACCGTTGGTGTTGCTGTAAAGCGCGTCCAACCCAACCCCAGTATTGTAATTACCATCATTGTTAACGCGCAGTACATTAGCGCCAACTGCTGTATTTTGAAAGCCAGTGGTGTTGACATTTAGCGCAAGATTACCTACTACCGTATTACTGACCTGCGCACCTGCACCACGACCCACAGTAAGGCCTTGAACTGATAATGTTGATGTGGTCGTAATGCTACCGGTAGTGCTTATATTGCCGGTAGTAATAGCAGAACCGCTAACTTTATTTGCTGTTGTAATTTGCGCTAATTTAGTATCTACAATTGCAGCACTAGCATTGATATCAGCATCAATAATAACACCAGAGGCAATAGCAGTAACGCCTGTATTGCTAATTGTTATATCGCCTGTAACTGCGGTGCTGGTTGCAACGTTTGCGCTGCTCCCTACAAGAATATTGGCACTGGTTAATGCCGCAAGTTTACTGTAACTAATAGCAGCATCAGATTTAATATCAGCATTTATAATTACGTCCGAAGCAATGGCAGTAACGCCTGTATTGCTAATTGTTATATCGCCAGTAACTGCTGTGCTAGTAGCCACGTTACCGCTGCTGCCAACAAGTATATTTGCACTTGTTAATGAAGCCAGTTTGCTATAAGCAATAGCAGCAGATGCGTTTATATCAGCATCAAGAATCGTGCCATTCAGCAACATTGCGCTAGTAACGCTTCCAGTGTCGCCTGTTGTTATTACCGTTCCAGTGACATCCGGGAATGTAATCGTGCGATCAGCCGTAGGATTTACAACTGCAATAGTAGTTTCATTTGCGTCTGCACTACTACCTTCAAAAGTTAAACTGCCTGCTGTGCCAATCTCTAAATTTCCTGTTATCGTGCCGCCAGTTTTTGCTAGCTTTTCATTATCTAATTCTACAATTGCACTTTGAACATTAGTTGCTACAATATCTCCCGCAGGTGTAAATACAATTCCAGTTGCATTATTAGCTGCTGCAACTGTTGTTGATACATCGACAAGCGTCCATGATGTGCCAGTCGATATCAAGAAATCTGGCGGCTGTAATGCCACGGCAGGGGCTGGTGCTGAACCAGTGCCTGTTGTTCCTACGACAACATAGTACTGCTTGTTTGTTTCAGATGAAGCAGGTAATACACCACCTACAGTAAGACCTAATCCGGCACCGGCTGCCGATATAGAAGTCATAACATTTGTAGATGCGTTATAGATACCTGCAAAAACTAATTCACCACTTGTTACCGTAACTGATAGCCATGCACTACCATTCCAAATATATAAATCACTATTTAATTCATCCCAAAATAATTGCCCCTGGAAATCAGCCGTAGGAAATTCTACTATTCCAGATGTACTGCCACTACCGCCAAATTTTATCGTAGACGAATTAGCTAATTTTTCACCAGTAATAGTGCTAGTGCCAATTAAATTTGCCGCAAATGTACCACTTGTAATCTTTGATGTATCTATGTTTGGTATATCACCAGCGCTTAATGTTGCGCCAGTAGTAACATGCCCCTGAGCATCTATAGTTAGTTTGGTGTAGGTGCCAGCCGTTGCTGAGTTAGTGTGATTTAATGCGCCTGCTCCCGTTACCGTTAGGCCAGTGCCTGGTTGTATAGCGCCATTCACGCCAGCAGCAGCTAGCGGTAAATCAGTAGCAGTTAATGCTCTAAATGTAGGTGCTGCCGCAGCGCCAGTAGTAGGACCAGCAAATACTCTTGCTGCCGATTGGGTGTCGAGAGTAGTCGTAATTGTTGCAACACCTGTTGAGTTTACAGCCGCACTAAAAGTAAGCGGAGTAGTATCAGTAAATATAAAACTATCTACAATGCCCGCAGATTGTTGCCATGCACTACCGTCCCACATGTATTGCAGTTTTGTAACTGTATTAAACCATTGCTGCCCAGTAAAAACACCGTTTATGTTAGGTGATACTGCTGCGATTACTGTTGTAGATTGATTAGCTAGTTTGTCTGCCGTAACTGCGTCATCAGCAATTTTTGCTGTAGTTATTGCACTATCAGGCAGCTTTGCAGTTGTAACTGCATTGTTTGCAATCGTAGTTGCAAATGATCCAGTTCCAGTGCCTGACACGTCACCAGTTAGCGTTATAGTTTGATCGCCTGTATTAGTGCCGCTGCTACTGCCTGAATGGGTGCCACTGACCGTGCCATTTTGCGTAGCTAACGTACCAAGCCCTAGCGTGGTGCGTTGCGTTGCAGCATCTGCATCATCAAGCAGTGCGCGACCCGCAGCAGTAAGTGTAATCTCTTCCGCAGTACCTGCGCCTGAACTAAAGCGACCTATAATTTTGTCTGTAGCTGTAAGACCAAGTGCCGCTACACCTAGTTTTGTAGTGCTAGCTTGGTTTAGCTTGACCAAATCAATACTGCTACTATCCGCTAAATTAGCAGCGCCCTGGAATAAACTTTTAGCTGTTATTTTTTTGGTCTCGCTAGAGCTGCTATCGACAATAGGCAATAAGTCGTTTGCTGCTAAGGAGTTTTGCCCCAGTTCAGTCAGTTGCGATATGCGCTGGTCAGCCATAAGAAAATACCTGATGCCCTATTCTAGTCGGTAAGTTCAGTTAGCAGGAAGTCAAGGGATTCTTCAATTTCAATGCGATCAGTATCTTCCTGCAATAGATAGCCCGATGGTTCGCCAATCAACAAGCGGATTTCACCAGTTGTTACAAAGTCAAAAACGCATGAAATTATTTGATCTGCTCTTACTTCGATACCTGCTTTTGTTATGGCTGCATCAAATTCATAATAGATATTTTGTGTTTCAGGGTAGATATCATCTTCTGTTAATTGCAGAAAACACTTAAACTCACTGCCAATATCAGTCCGGTTTATTAATTGAAGCATTAGTAATGAATTTTCTGTTTGGCCGCTATTTTCTGTATTAAAAAAGCAATCAATCGTACCACCGCCGCTGATCAAACCAGCCGAATACATGCGTTTAAATTTATCCGACATTGTTGTGGTTTCTATTGTTTCGCGATCAGTATTGAATGTAAAGCCCGTTACATCTCCTAAAACACGCGCAACAGATCCGTTTATCTGTACGCTAATTGTTAAAGCAGCGCCAGTAAATGCCTCTAGTGGATATTCATCGGCTCTAGTATTATTAATTGCAGCACTAAACGTATCAAATAAACGAATACCTCCCATTGCATTTATATTTACATAAGCTTTTATGTTACCTTGAGTTGTGCCGTTAGGCCATGTAGCAGCAGGTAAAAAATCCAATCCCCTGTTATCTGCTGTTGTAATTGTAATCTGATCTCCAGTTACTATATTTTCTAGTGAATCAACAAAGCTAAAACGGCTTAATAATACGTTTATATCTGCTGGCAATATTTTGCTGCTAAATGATTCGACAGATTTGCGTTGTAATTTTATTTTGCCGTAATGCCCTAAGAAATACGTCATGCGTCAACAAGTTCACGGAATGGCCCGTCAACGGTAAAATTAATAGCAACTGAACTTAGCTCACCAGTGCTCACCTGTAACGATGCACTTGTGATAAAAGCGTTAAATGCAATATCATCTTTTATATCTACACCATTTGTATTTGTAACAGATGCAACACGTAATACCATCCCGACCCCATCGCTAGCAGTAACTCCAGCCGATGTAGTCTTCATTATCTTGTCTAAAAAACTGTTAAATTGTACGCCAGTATCAGTTGCTTCTTTACGATAATATAAAACTGTTGCACTTCCAGTGGAACTTACGATGCCCGGCGTATAGCTTTTAACAGCAGAATCTAACGTGGTAGTTTCCAATAATTCTAAGGTGGTCTCCAAGCTCCAATCGCGTAATTTTAATGCTTGATCGGCTGATACTGGTGTTACGTCACCTGTGCCGACAGTTGTAAGGAATAAGGCCCCAGAGCGCCCAGTATAAAACGCCATACTATGGAAGCGGCAATGTCTTTTTAGTCTAGCGCACCAGTCACAGTAAAAATACCATCGTCAAAATTTGCAATTTCTGATAACCCATCGCTAGTGCATGGGTAGTTTGTACCGCGTACCGTGATCTCGCCTTCCTCATCCATCTCCACCTCTGTCACTCGGAACACACGTCTAGTAGTGGTTTTCTGACCAAGCACAAATAAGTATCCATTTAAGTCAGCTAATGTCGCAGCAATATTAGCGGTAGTAGTAGCAGTTCTTGAAATTACCCCGTTGCCGGATTGGTATAGCAAAAATTCATAACTGCCATCAATCAACGAATTATCCAATGGGATATTCAATGCACCGCCAGGGCCAATGATGCCTGTACGAATGCCATCCCATCTATTCTGTCCAATATCAACATAAACAAATGCACCAGGGCTTACAGGATCCATGGTAGGGAATGTCTTAAATTCAATCGCTACTTTTATATGCCGTCTTATCTGGCATAAGAATTTCCCATAAATTATTGCCTGCTCTCTAGTGCTAACAAATTGTGCAACATAGAAAGTTTCACGTACTGCATCAACTTCTGATGTATCTTTTAACTTTACTTCTATTGCGCGGTTAGCTGAAAATGTGCCATTTATATCGGCGCCACGGTATACAACGGTTGCAATTAAATCTTGAACGCTAGAGCCATAATCAAGATGTTCTTCCTTATAACTGCCTTCCATTATGTTGCCTTGGTTAAATAATGCCGTTACATTTACAAAGCGATTCATCGCGCCAGTATTTTCATCGTATGGTACGGCTGGGATTAATGTTTCCCTGCCGCCGATACGTGCAAATTCCAGCAAACTAAATGGTGCAACATCCACCCAGAACTGTCGCCAGTTAGTAGTATCAGCAATAATGCCATCCATAAATAATTTATTTACACGGCAAAACCGTTTTGATTTTGCAAGTTGTACAGAATCTATGCCTTCAATTTTGGCATATTTGCCAATACCATCTTCTGCATCAACGATAGTATCTAAAAATATATCTGGTGCATGTGCTGCACAGCCAACAGCATCCGACTGATCCAATCGTGTTGATACTCGGCCATGAGTTACAAATGCCGTAAAGCTACGCAAGTCTTGTAAATTACGCCCAGAATATAAATTAAGACCCACCATGCTAAGGTTTTTATATAAGTTTGGAAATTCACTAAATGATTGTGTTTGTTGTTCCGTCACGCAGGTAAGCGCAAATTCAGGGCCTGCTTCAAACGAAAATTGGCATTGACTGTCAGCATCAAGATTAAATAAATCCCATTCTGAAATGCTGCGTGGTGATTCATTCAATGGTGGAAAACCTACTGCGCTATTAATTAACCGACCTGCTGCCTGTAATGTTCCTACATTTGGCAAGGGGATCGTAACGGCATTTGGTGAATTTTCTAGGTATAAAAAGTTTGTGCTGCCATTAGCTAACCGTAACTCAGGATGTTTTCTGATCTCAGCAAATGTTTCAGCAATTGATTCCAGCTTAAATTCCCAATAATCTGCTGTAGCTGAGGTGCTAGCAAATTTGATATAATTAAAGTTATCAATATCACCAGCACGACTTACGGCAATAATTAATGGCGCTACGGCAAATGAAGGCTCTCCAGCTTTGCGATATTTAAAAAGAAACATTGCAACGCGATTTTTAATACCATTGTCACTAATGGGATAACCACCGTGGTTATTTCTACCGTAACGTTCTTGCCTGCCTGATATACGCTTGAATACACGACTTTTAATTGCAAAATCTACAATATTACATTGTTGAATTGTGCGATACGATGCAGATTCCGCTCGCGCTAAAGCTTTAGTAAAGAATAATGATTCCGGGCCAGTTATCGTAGATTCAACATTTTTATAAAACAAATAAGCTGCACGTTCTTCTTCTGTGATATCTCTTGTTTTAACATAATGACCGGTAAAATAAGCAAATTCATTACCAGTGTCAGGGTTATTAGCTATAGCGTATTCTGCTGTCCAAAGGCCGGAACCTTGCGTAACCCTAACAGAATTGTTTATAATTTCTGTTGCAGCCTCCCATTGATCTAATCCAGGTAGAGCGTTTTGCGCTGGGTGCGTTCCCTCTACTATATTTGCAAATGAATAATCTAAATATTCATAAGTATATCCTCCACCATCTATCTGACCTGTTATTATTCTTGCCTGCCTAGAGTCACTGCTTGTTAAGTTATCTAGGATTCGTACTGCATTTAAGTATCCGGGAGTATTTCTTGGATTTGCATTGCCGTTGTTTACTGCTGGTGGTATAAGATCAAGATATGCAGCGTAAGGCGCAAACCCACTTTCAATACATCTTAACTTTATGTTCATATTTTGTTCATCTGGTGAGCCTGCGTCAATACTTATTACCTTAAATACAGCGGAACCTAGTTTAAAAATACCGCTTGCATCAAATGCAGTTGCTAATGTACGTCTTGTTTCTTGCGCTTGCTGAAATAAATCACTTTGGCCCATGAAATCTACATCACGGCCAAAATCACCTTTTGTATTTTCTATTGTTATTATTATTTCTTTACCTACATTTAATTCTTCTCCTCGATCCCAGCTATAATTTGCAGTAATATCAAGTCGTTGCGATATTTTATCGCCATTTTCGTTGCGTTGGTATACAAGCGTATTAATTGGTACGACACCATAAATACCAAATGCGTTTTGGGTGCCAGGGCTATATGCTTGGCTGAATCCATCCACTCGTACATTATCCGGCGATGGTTGCAAACGGTAAGGGTTATTTATGCCGGTGCCATAAAATGTAGGATCTGATGATGCGCGACCGTAGTCCTCATCGTTCCAGGTTAATAAACCAGTGCCTTCATTGTTATGGTAAAAGAATTTATTTTGCGCTACTAAATCTTCTAATGCAACTTGCCCAAATGCTGACTTATCGGCATTTATACCTGCAATACGCCCAGCACCTAATACCAATAAAAGCTGTACAAATTGCGATGATCCATAGCTACGTACAGCGCTCCAGACTAATGATGTGGCGGCACGTACTGCACCTTTAGGATTTATGTCAGTATTGCAATAGATTAGATTTATTGGATCGCCATATTTTGCTAAATCTTGCTGCCCATTGAAACCAAATCGTGGCGAGAAGCGTTGCTCACGGGTTTGCGCTTGACCGCCAATACCTTCTGTTGGTGCGCCAACTGGAGTGCCAACTGATACTCCTTGCGGAGTAGTAATTTTAGGCTTTGGCCGCAGTAAAGTTGAGGCCACTGAAAATATAAGGCCGACAATAGCTACAACAGCGCTAACTACTTCACCACGTGCATCAAAAACAGTGCCGATCTTTACGTCGTCATATGCAGCTTGTACAGCAATAAATTCTAAATATTCTTCTTTGCTAATCCCTAGCTGTTCGATTAGCTGGTATTCGTATGGCAGTAATTTACGCATTAGTTCATCCAGAAATAATAGCCCATATCAACAGGCCATTTGGTTCGCACTACATTACCGCTAGGTGCAAGGAATAACGCACCATCAGTTACTACTGTTGCTAATGCAGCGCCTGCATGTCCTGGTAGTAACAATACGGCCCCAACTTGTGGTGCACCTAGTCTAGTGCCATGCTGCAATAGCCATCGTGGTATCAATCGTCTGCGGAATGTATCTTCTGTGTATTGGTCATACACCCATTCAAACCGCTCGCTATAGTCGCTTAAGCCCATACGGCGACGCATTTCACATACAAGCTGAAAGCAATCTGTCATGCCCGTACCATCGCCTGGTGCATACCCCCAGCCATACTGCAAACCGATTAAATCATTGGTGGTTATGTTCATTGCAAGACCAGTTGCGCATCTAATGGTAATATGCCAGCCAATTCACGGGTTAATGTACGGTTTGGGAAGTTGGATGAAACGCTATCAATTGAACTTCTAAACCTTAGTTCTAAAGTGGTTTCGCTAATAGAAGAACCAATGCCAATATAATATTCTGTTAATGCTGTTCCGGCATAAGCATTTTCGGCCGTTAGCCATTGCGTTGTAAGTTCCATCACGGATAGGCGGTTGCTATTACTGCTATAAAGTAACTGCACTGCAAAATCTACATTGGGAAATAATACTTGCAATACATTGTTATCACCGTTTAAAGATGCTGTTGTACCCTCAGCGCGGAATGGTGCAAAGCTATATGATTTGCCGCCATAACTTATGGTTTCATTAGCAAAATAATTCTGGTAATAATGCTCTTGACCATTAGCTGCTTGTAACTTAAAAAACTGTGCAATGCGGATATCAAGCGCCATCAGTCATCACTCCTAGGGTCACGGATTTCGCCAATTAGTGATACGCTAACACTTGAACGGCCTGGCCTTACTGATTGCACTGATGGGGGCTCTTTGTATTCAAATCGTAAATTATCAATCGTACCATCGGCAATGTTAACTAAGCCAGAATCCATGCCGCCCATTGTTATTGCAGATAGCTGGAATCTTTTATTAATTGCGGTTTGGCTGCGGTAATGATTAATGATCGCGGTGGCAGTTGAATCAGCTACATTATCAAAATTCATTTCTAGTGCTGATTGGCTTGGTGCATTACCAAATGTGCGTTTGGTTACTACCCCTGATAATGAACGATAGGAACGTTGCGGATAAGTGCCTGGCGTAAAGCTGCGGCTAGTTGGCGCAAAAGAAGGAAACGCAGCCATTAGCCTAAACCTACTCTGCTACGGGTGGATGGTGATTGTTGTAGTTTATCTAATGTCATCGTCATGCCACGCCTAGCACCGGCTTTTGTTGCTTCGGCTCTGGTTTGCATCATTGCTGCTTCCAGTTGCTCACGGCTAACGTAATCGGCATTGCCAAACCTTGTAGTTTCAAAGCTCATATTAAGTATGGGTGCTGTAGCGTTGCCGCCATTACCGTTAGCCATTGCCTCGCGGATGCCTGCGGTGGGGCCTGCTGGGATGATCGTACCAGCAGCCGATGGAACAAATAGCTCAGGGCCTTTCTCGCCGACCATGTAGGTGCTGTTGCTGCTTACTGGGCCGCCAGCAGCTCTTAATCCGTCAAGGTTGACGTATTTAAACATATCTGTCTGCGGAAGCGTCCCATTAGGAACAGCAGCAGGAGTTGCCCCACCACCAAACAATCCGGCTAGTGATTTTGCTATCGCGATTGCAGTGTAAGTAGCAATCATCTTTGCACCTTCCTGCATTAAAATGTCGCCTACAGTTTTAAGGAAATCAGCAAATACTTGCTGCGCTGTTGCTGTGCCTTCGATTAAACCTTGAACGCCTTTTGTTAATGAATTACCAACAGCATCGCCGATGCCTTGCGATACACGAACAGCCACAGATTCAAGATCTTTTAGTTGTGTTTGAGCAGATCCAATGAATTGCTGTATTGGTGATGATGCTGCGGCAGTTGCTGCTGCATAAGCACGAATTGCAGTTGCTGTAGTTGTAGCTGCCTGATTTAATTCGTTATATATTGCTACATGGTCCTTATTATCCATATTAAGGGCTGAAGTCGCATCTCTTAATCTTTGGTTTACTGCTAATACTTGCAATTCACCTTCTATCAGCTCAGGCTTAACGCCTTCCATCTGTAATCGATTGCGTAATGTAAGTGCTTCTGATTGCAACTTAGTTTGCGCAGTTTGCTCTCTAAAGGCAGATGTACTGGCTAAAATTCCTGCTGCTAAGTCTACCGCTTGAAATGATTTTGCTTGTGATTTAAGTAGTGCAAGCTGTTGTGTTAAACCTTGAATTTCTGCTTTTGTTTGATCTACATTCTCGCCAGGTACGCCGCTTACTCCGCCTCCCATTGCTGCATTTGGCCTTACAAAATATCCACCTTTAAATGAATTGAGATCAGGATAATTACCTGCTTTTAAGCCTCTGCTTTTAGATTGATGAAATACGTTTTGACCGCCAGTATAGACACCGACGTGCGGGGTATCGCCCGGCCTGCCAGTTGCGAGTATATCTCCAGGTTTAATTTTATTAAAATCAGTCATTACAGTGCCAGCTTTGCGTACCGTATCAGCCCACGCAGTAACGCCAGGCAAAGTAATGCCAAGTGAGCCATAAAATGCTTTTACTGATTCTGAGCACATATTTGCAACCCCAGTAAATTTACTGGCTGCTTGAGTTGCTGCATTAAGTTGGCTAGTGCTAAACCCGCCGCCGCCTCCACCAGCAACGATAGTAGATTGCACTTGATTCATCTTTGCGCCTGATTGCAATCTTTGCTGCGCTTCTTTGATTTTGTTTTCTAATTCTTTAATCTGTGTATCAAATGCCGCTGAGCCTAATACTGCTGACTGTATTATGCCTGCTTGTTCTCTGGCTACGCCAGTAAATTTATTTACAAAGTTATCAAGTTGTTTTTCTTGCAATTGGCGTTGCAGGTCATAGCGTAATTTATCAAAATCAACTTGATTTCTAAATACTTGACCATCAATTTGCATTTGGTATTGCGCTGAATCCATAGCTAATCTGTCAGCTAGTTTTGCTGCTTTTTCTGCATCGCTTGCTGCCTTCTCTGCATCCCTTGCTGCTTTTTTTGCTGCCTTAGGATTTAATACATTACCAGCGGTTACACCAGTTGGCACTACTGGTGTTGGTGTTAATGGAGCAGCAGCAGCTTTAAACTCAGGTTGTTGTTGAAGTAATTTAATAAATTTAGCTTGATCCATTCCTGCACCTAAAAACCCGGTGCCTGCTCCAGCTTTTTTTTGCAATTCTTTTCTACGTTTTTCACCAATTGTTTCGTCAATGCCTGGTACAACACGTGCTACATTCCCTAGCTGCCCAGATTGAATCATTTCTTTTGCAATTGTTTTATTTGGGCTCATCGAAAATAATTGGCCTAAAGTGTATATGCCTTTAGTTGCTTCTGAAATAACAAAATTAATAAGTTTAACAATTCCGCCCAATGAAGGGCCAAGCACTGTATCTAGCGCTCTTACTAAATTGCCAATTTGATTAACCATTTTTGATATTTCGCTTGATACGGTTCCGCCTAATTCTTGTGTAGCTTTGTCAGCTACTCCGCTGGCGTTAGCTTGCCTCTCAACGTTTTTATTGTATTTAACAAGATCGTCATTAACTAACGGCAAAACAGCTTTAAGTGCATCTACGCTGCCAAATAATTTAACCAGTTGGGTAGTGCTCCCTCCTGTTTTTGTTTTTACTTCTTCAAGCAATCCACCAAACCCCTTAGCACGTAATCCGGCTTCGTTAAATTGAATGCCTAATGATTTTGCTAATTCTTCTGCTTCTTGGCTAGGTTTAAGGATTGCAACTAAAGCTTGGTTTAAGCCAGTAAAAGTTGATTCGACAGGAACACCTTGAGCTGTAATTGTTGCTACGGCAGCATTTAATTCATTGATTCCAACGCCAGCGGCTTTAGCTGTTGGGGCAAGTCGGCCTATATATCCAGCGTATTCATTAAGTATAATTTTGCCATCATTTTGGGTTTGGATAAATCCATCTACTAACTTTGCGGCATCATTTGCCGATTTGCCATAAGCATTTAGAACGCTAGTAATAGCATTGCCAACGGTTCCAATATCTGACAATCCGCCTGTAGCGCCCTTTGCCGCAGCTTCAAGTACTTTTGCGTTATCGGCAGCATTAGCAAAACCTGAAGATGCAACATCGTAAGCTGCTGTCAATAATTGCGTTTGAGAATACAGCCCGCCTAGTTTTTGGCTTAATCCTAAAAGATTGCCTTCTAAGGCTTTACTGTCTACACCAAGAGTGCGAACTGATGCAGCGGCTTTTTCCGCTTCATTAAATCCTTTAAAATATCTTCTTGCCGCATCAGCTAATGCTAAACCAATACTTAATTTACCTACCGCACCACTGAGAAGATCAATTTTACTAGCGGAAGATTGAGCGCTATCACCAAGTTTAATAAATCTTCCACTTGCGTCACGGAGCTTTCCGTCAACACCTTTAAACGTTTGATCAAGCTTTTGTGCTGCATTATCTACGTCTTTTAACTTGCTGACTGCACCAGTGCTGTCAACATTAATGGCAACATTAGCAACAACCGACACAGCTAGCCACCTACTACTAGATCCATTCTAGCGTCGCCGTCGCATCGCAGCTTCTTGTTCGTCATTGCTTAATTCAAAATAAGCTGACCATAGAAGCAATTCTTCCATAGTCAGCTCTGAATTTAATTTAGCTAACGTATAGCCTAATTCCTTTGCTACACCAAGCTGGAGCCTAAGCAGGTTATCCTGTTTAAGCTCCGCCTTTATTTTTTTGTATCCACCTCTTCCTTGATGTCCTCGCTGATAACAGCAAGCATCAGTGATTGCAGGTCAGCATCACGCACCTCGTTTTTTAGCTCCGCAATTTCACCAGCAGCAAATATCCGCTGGTCGTTTTCGTCTGTTGCTTTTTGAACCAGCAGTTGCAATGCAAAAGCATTTACATCATCGGATCCAGCGTCTTTTTGCGCCCGTTCTCGTTCGGCCATTGTTAATGGTGAACGGTAGAACACAAACTCAGCGCCATCAGTTAGTACAACCGTTTTTTTGACGGGCACTAAATTAGCAGCTTTCTTTAGCCGGTCTATTGCCCTGATTGCAGTGGATGCCATTAGTTATCAAGCAGTGGTACTAAAGTCAAACGATGGGGCGCCAGTAGGACGAAAAGTGATTTCTACCATCTGGGCGTCATCTGGGTTGATGTTAAGCGTTGCGCTAAGCAGTACAGCATCCATAGCGATGCTGCGGCTTAGGGCTTCGGTTGAACCTTTGTCGGTGTACAACTTAAACGCTGCGCCTACTTGCTGGCGCTGTAG
>Ga0209850_1000027_pt1 | contig 21757 bp, 23 predicted proteins | sample GWRWT2_2Sept14_FD_187193 | JGI IMG/M metagenome (GOLD analysis project Ga0209850, IMG submission 187193) | Sand microcosm microbial communities from a hyporheic zone in Columbia River, Washington, USA - GW-RW T2_23-Sept-14 (SPAdes) (version 2) ...
TAAAATTAAAAATAAAAATAAATTAATAAATTATGATTATTTAATCTTTGCTAACCACACTAATGAAATATGCAAAATACTTCCTTATAATTTTAAAAAACACAAAAAAATATTATCATCAGTGGATTATCAGATTAATGATGCGTGCTTGCACACGGATTCATCATTAATGCCAAAAAATAAATATAATTGGTCAAGTTGGAACTTTATTAAAACTAAAGATGATGCTTCAAGATTAACTTACTGGATGAACTATTTACAAAATCTAAAATGTAAAAAAGATTATTTTGTCTCTATAAATTCAAACGATTTAATAAATAAGACTAAAATAATAAAAAAAATAAAATATAGTCATCCTGTATTTAAGCATAATAAAGAATATACATTTCAAAGATTGCAAAAAATCCAAGGTAATAAAAATATTTATTACTGTGGCGCATGGTGTGGCTATGGTTTTCATGAAGACGGCGTTGTGTCAGCAAGAAATGTTACAAATTATTTATTGTAATGCAAAGTTCCCTTCAACTTGGAAGCGTATTTCATAATAGGGTTTTTCCATTTAATCATCAATTTAATTATAAAACATTATCAATTCTTATTAATTTAGAAGAATTAAATAATATAAATAAGTTATTTTTATTTTCTATTAACTCATTCAATCTTTTTAGCTTTTTTTTTAAAGACCATGGCGAAAGAAATGAAAATATTAATCCAAAAAACTTTATACTAAGTAACATTGCTACAAAGTTTAAAGATAAAAACAAATACACGGTTTATTTATACTGCACACCTTCATTTCTTGGTTATGTATTTAATCCAATTTCTATTTATTTATGCAAAAACAATAAAAATGAAATTAAATATATTTGTTATGAAGTAAAAAACACGCATCATGAGCAACATTGTTATTTTATTAAAATTAAAAAAAAATCAAAAAAAATTTATTCTAAATTAAAAAAAAAATTTTATGTTTCTCCTTTTTTACAAATGAATTTGGGTTATAAATTTTATTTATTAAATAATAAAAATAATTTTTTGTTAAATATAGATGTATATAAAAAGAATCAAATAATTCTTAAAACTGGGATATGTTCAAAAACTTTGACTCTAAGTAGTATTTCTTTACTTTGCAGTCTTGTTAAGAATATTTTTTTTGCTCAAAAAATTATGATATTTATACATTATCAGGCAATTAAAATTTTTAAAAAACAAAAATCTTTTTTTACTAAGCCACAAAAAAATAATGATACAGTCTCTTTTCATGGATAGATTATTTAAGAAATATTTAGATTTTAAACTTCAAAATATTAAATGGGGTGAAATAAAGGTAAATTTCAAAAATTCGTATGAAAAAATCTTCAAAGCTAAGGAAGGAAATTTAAGTTCTGATATTATTATTAAGAATAATTCTTTTTTTAAAGATCTGCTTCTTAGAGGGGAACTAGGTTTTGCTGATTCTTATATAAATAATAAATGGGAAACTTCTAACCTTACTAACTTATTAAAAATATTACTTAAAAATCAGCAAATAAAAAGAAAAAATTGGGCAGATAATTATTTATCATTACTCATTGAAAAATTTAAATTTTTTTTAAAAGCAAACTCTATAAATCAAGCAAAAAAAAATATTTATTATCATTATGATCTAGGTAACAAATTTTATTCATTTTGGTTAGATAAATCTATGACTTATTCGTCTGGGATCTTTAACACAGAAAAAGATGACCTGTTTACATCCCAAATCAATAAGTATGACAATATAATAAAAAATTTAAATATCGAAAATTCTGATACCGTTTTAGAAGTTGGTTCGGGCTGGGGCGGTTTTATAGAAAGAAATTCTCAAACAGTTAAATCTAACATCGAAGGACTAACGATAAGTCAACAGCAATATAATTATATTAAGAATTTAATTAATCAAAAAGAATTAAATAATAATTCTAAAATTTTTTTTAAAGACTATCGAAAACTTAATTTGAGTAGCACTTATGATAAAATTGTTTCCATTGAAATGTTTGAAGCGGTTGGGAAAAAGTATTGGGACTTATATTTTAAAATATTAAATAATGCGCTTAAAAAAAATGGCAAAGCATGTTTTCAAATCATAACAATTGATGACAAAGAATATAGTAATTATATAAATCAAGTTGATTTTATCCAAAAATATATTTTTCCAGGCGGCGTGCTTCCATCTAAAAGAATTTTATATAAACTTTTTAAAGATAATAATTTTGAATTATATGAAGAAAAATCTTTTGGTAATGGTTATGAAAAGACATTAAAACTTTGGAAAGAAAACTTTAATAACTCTTGGGATAAAATTTCGAAACTTAATTTTGATAATAAATTTAAAAATTTATGGAACTACTATTTAAGTTATTGTGAAACTGGATTTGCTACTGGGCATACTAATGTCAGCCAGTTTTTCGTAAAAAAATTGCATAAATCAATTTAAATTTTTCAATTTATACTCCCAATCTCCTTTGAGCGTAAATTTCATATCAACCCATTTAAGATCTTTTTCAGTGTAACCAATATTTATGTCAAGATTATCACCTTTTATATTATAAAAATTTACTACCTCATTTTTATCATTAATTTTTTTTGTTTCCTTATTCAAAAAAGTTATTTTAGTTTTTAAATTTCTACAACCCTGACCCAAGACGTAATTATTGTTTAGTAAAGATTCATGATTCCACCAAAGCGCTGGATAAAATTTTTCAGTTAGCTCATAAATATATTTTTTATTTTCAGTCATTCCATCAAATGAATACTTTCCATCTGAAATTTTTTTAATATTGCAATAATCATTGTCGCTGCCATCTTGTGTTTTTGATTTAAATTCTATCAATTCTTCATTTTTATAAGTCTCAACCCCGTAAGATTTATACGTATGGACCTTTATTCCAAGGATTTTAACCTCAATTAATATATCTGTAATTATCTCTTTTGTATTGTCGCCTTTTTTTTTAACATTTACTTTGTGATATCCAACAAGATCATTATTTCTATAAATATCAAATTCAATCCGCTGTAAATTTTTATAATGCTGAACATGCGTGTTAGCAATTGTTGGAAATAAAATATAACTTAAGAAAAAGATAAGAAGACGTAGCATTTTATTTATCGAAGAATCTGACTTAAAAAAAGTTTTGTTCTATCACTTTGTGGTCTCTCAAAAAAATCTTTGGTTTTTTGCATCTCAATAATCTTTCCTTCGTCCATAAATATTACTTTATCTGCAACAGTTTTAGCAAAACCCATCTCATGCGAAACTACAACCATAGTCATCCCTCCTCTTGCAAGATCAATCATAATTTCTAGTACTTCTTTTATCATTTCCGCATCTAGCGCAGAAGTTGGCTCATCGAATAACATAATTTTTGGTTGCATGCATAATGCTCTTGCTATTGCTGCTCTTTGTTGTTGACCACCAGATAATTGTCCTGGATATTTTTTAGCTTGTTCCGAAATTTTAACTTTTGTTAAATATTCCATTGCAATTTCGTCTGCTTTTTTTTTTGGTATTTTTTTAACCCAGGCAGGAGCTAGTGCGCAGTTATCTAAAATTGATAAATGTGGAAATAAATTAAACTGTTGAAAAACCATTCCAACTTCGCCACGAACCTTTTCGATATTTTTTAATGTTTTATCTAATTCAGTGCCCTGTACGAAAACATTGCCTTCCTGATGTTGTTCTAAACCATTAATACATCTGATTAAAGTTGATTTTCCCGAGCCTGAGGGGCCACAAATTATTATTTTTTCACTCTTATTTACATGAAAATTTATCTCCTTAAGAACTTGAAATTTCCCATACCACTTATTGACATTTTTAAATTCTATTACTTTTTCGGTCATTAGTGTTTTTCTGTATTATATTTTTTTTCTAAGCTTTGAGTGTATTTACTTAATGAAAACGAAAAAACAAAGAATATAATTGCAACAAAGACATAACCTTCAGTGGCCAAGCCAAGCCAATAAGAGTTAGATTTTGCTAAATTAATCATGCCTAATATTTCAAGCAATCCAACCAAAATAATCAATGGGGTATCTTTGAATAAAGCGATAAAAGTATTTGTAATTCCAGGTATTACTGTCTTAATAGCTTGTGGTAAAATAATTAAAAAATTCATTTTCCAATAACCCATTCCAAGAGACTTAGCAGCTTCATATTGCCCCTTAGGTAAAGATTGCAAACCTCCTCTGACTACTTCTGCGACATAAGTCGCTTCGAAAATACTTATACCTATTGCAACTCTTAACAGCTTATCTACATTAGAATTTGCCGGTAAAAATATCGGAAACATTATCGCGGCAGCGAAGATAACTGTAAGCAAAGGAATTCCCCTCCAAAATTCAATAAATAAAATAGAAAAAAACCTAAAAATCGGCAGCTCAGATCGTCTTCCTAATGCTAACAAAACTCCAAGAGGAAAAGCGACAATAATGCCGAAAAAGGTAAGTATAAAAGTTAAAGTTAGACCTCCCCATACTCTGGTTTCAACACGCTCTAAACCAAATCCACCATTTATTAAAGTAAAACCTATTAATGGAAAAATAAAGATCAAAAAAAATAAAATGTAAATTTTAAATTTAGATTTAACAAAAAAAGCTAAAGTCACAGTGGAAATTAAAATTAAAAAAGCTAAATTTACTCTCCAAATTTCTTTTTCAGGGTAAAATCCATAAATTAATTTTTCAAACCATACTTTGATGAAGACCCAACAAGCTCCTCCCGGTTGACAATCAGTTTTTGAATTTCCAATAAAAGTAGCTTTTATTAAAGCCCAATCTAAGAATGGAGGCAAAGTAATTAATAGTAAATAAAAAATGAATAATGAAATTAAAGAATAATACCAATTAGAAAAAAGATTTTTTTTTAACCAATGTTTTATATCACTAATATTCATTTATTATCTTTCAACTATTGCAATTTTTTTATTATACCAATTTAAAATACTAGAAATTATTAAACTCATAGTTAAATAAGTCATCATTACCATAAAAATTATTTCTATAGCTTTCCCAGTTTGCGAAAGAGCTGTTCCTGCAAAAACTCCTGCAAGATCAGGATATCCTATGGCAGCTGCCAAGGAAGAATTTTTGGTTAAATTTAAATATTGATTAGTTGTTGGAGGAATTATTACACGAAGTGCTTGCGGTATAACTATTAGTTTTAAAGTTTGAGGATTATTAAAACCTAGAGATTTTGAAGCTTCCTTTTGACCTTTGCTTATTGCTAAAATTCCAGCTCTAACGTTTTCAGCTATAAAAGCAGAAGTATATAAAGATAATGAAAATAACAGTGCTAAAAATTCGGGAACTAATTTTACGCCGCCAACATAATTAAAAATTCCAAAATTTTTAACGAGTTTTGGGTATTCAACTAAAAGACTTACATCTCCAATAAAAGAAAATATAATCGGGAAAACAATAATTAATAATAAAAATATCTTAAATACAGGTATAATCTTTCCGCTTTCATAAAAAACTTTAGTAGCATAATATTTTACTGCAATAGTTGCTAATAATGCTAAAAACAAACCATAAAAAATATATATAAAATTACTAAAAATAAATTTTGGGATGTAAAAACCTTGAAGGTTTATTATTAAAAAATCTAGTATAACCATACTTTTTTCAGTACTTGGCAATGATCTAATAACAACAAAGTACCAAAAAAAAATTTGTAGCAGTAATGGTAGATTTCTAAATAATTCTACATAAATTAATGATAATTTGTTAACTATCCAATTTGGAGACAGTCTAGATATACCAACGATAAAACCTAAAATTGTTGCAAAAATTATTCCAAAAAAAGAAACTAATAAAGTATTTAGAAGTCCTACAAGGTAAGATCTAAAATAACTAGAAGATCCATCGTATTGAATTAGACTAAATTGAACATCAAAACCTGAATTTGTATTTAAAAAGTCAAATCCAAAATTTAAATTTCTTGCAGCTAAGTTTATTTGAGTATTTTTTGTAAAGAAATAAATAATATAACAAAATAAAATTATAAGAAGAAGTTGTGGTAATAGTTTTGAAAGTTGTAAATTTTTTCTTAAACTTGTTTTAAACTGAGAAGTTAAAAACATAAATTTATGAAAAAGGGCCGATAAAATCGGCCCTTAATAATTGAGATATTAAATTATCTTACTGGTGGAGCGTATAAAAGTCCGCCATTTCTCCAAGAAGCGTTTTGACCTCTAGCTAGTCCTACTGGAGTTTTTGGTCCAACGTTAGCATTATAACTTTCAGCATAATTACCAACTTGCTTGATAATATTATAGCTCCAAGTATTTGCTAAACTCAGATTTTTTCCAGTTTCGCCCTCTAGACCAAGTAGTCTTTTGATAGCAGGATCTTCTGTAGATTTAAGACTGTCAATATTTGCTTGAGTAATTCCATACTCTTCAGCCTCTATCATTACATTTAAAGTCCATCTTACAATATTAGCCCAGTTTTCGTCATTACCTCTTACAACAGGTCCTAACGGTTCTTTAGATATTGTTTCTGGTAAAATTAAATGATCAGCTGGATTTTTTAATTTAGTTCTATTTGCAGCTAATCCTGATTTGTCTGTAGTGTAGACATCACATCTTCCTGCGTCATACGCAGCTACAGCTTCATCTGCTTTTGTGAAAGCTACCGGTTCATATTTAAGTTTTTGTTGTTTAAAGTAGTCTCTTAAATTTAGCTCAGTAGTAGTCCCTGTTTCTACACAAACTTTTACGTTATTAAGTTTTTTTGCTGAATTGATATTTGCAGCTTTTCTAATCATGAAACCTTGTCCATCATAGAAATTTGTTCCAACAAAATCTACTGCAAGTCCACCATCTCTAGATAATGTCCAAGTTGTATTTCTTGCTAAAACATCTATGTCACCAGCCTTAAGAACTTCAAATCTGTCTTTAGCGCTTAATGGTGAGTACTTTACTTTATTTGCATCACCTAAAACTGCTGCAGCAACTGCTCGACATAAGTCAACATCAATACCTGCCCATTTTCCTGATGCATCAGCATTAGAAAACCCCGGCACACCTTGAGAAACTCCGCAATTAAGCGATCCGCGTTTAATTACATTTTCTCTAGTTTGATTTGCATTAGCATTAAAAGTTGTAAATATAAAAGTTACAACAAAAGCTAAAACTGCAAATGAATTTATTTTAATTTTTTTCATTTTTTTTTTAGTTAAGTTTAATTGCAGATTTATACTTAATTAAAAAATCACTTTAAAGAATATTTTAACTTAAACAATTTGGGGTTGTATTAATAAACTTATTTATTATATCTTTTCGAACTTTACGATCCTTTTTTAATTTATATTCAAATTGCATAGCATTTTTTTTTGAAAGCATTTTTTTTTTAAAAATTAAGATCCATTGTCTACCTCTAGTAAATTTAGCTCCCTTACCGCTATTATGTAGTTGAAGTCTTTTTTTTAAATTATTTGTCCAGCCAACGTAAGTAATAATTTTTTTGTTACTAAAATTTGCAATCATATAAACAAAAAACTTTTCTAACACTTATGCAAAAAGTTTTTTATCGATTTTAAATTTAGTGTTATTTAGTAGAGCTTTTATAAAAGTAATCATTAAAGGAAGTTCTTTAACTTTAAAATCTTTAATAATTTTATTTCCAATATCAAAAATTAAATCAGCACCCTCAACTGTTTCTTTTGGCATTTTATTTTTTTTTGCATTTTTATATGTCATTCCCATTCCAATAAATTTACCCATTTTTGAGTTTCTGCCTCCTGTGCAACTGACATATAAGTCACCAACGCCCGCTAAATTCATTACAGTAGATTCTTGACCACCTATTTTTTTAATAAAATAACACATTTCTTTTACTGACTGATTAAATAAAGCAGCTGCGGTGTTAAGATTTTTATTATCTTTTTCATTTTTCGCATTAATCCCCATAGACGTTCCAATTATCATTGCATAAATATTTTTAATACCTCCGCATGCAGCAACACCCTTTACATCATTTGAATATTTAATTTTATAATAAGTAGTAAATAGAATATTAGATAAATGTCGAACTACAGAAATGTCTTTATTTGCAAAAATTACATTTGTAAGAACTCTGTTAGATAAATCTGATGCTAAACACGGTCCTGCAGCAACTGAAATTTTTAAATTTTTTATTTCTTTTTTTAATAAAAAATTTTTAATAGTATCTGGATAAACTTCGTATCGTTTTTTTTTATTTACATGCAATCCTTTTGTTAAAATTAAAATTTGCTGATTATTTCTAATGCCTGTTAATTGCTCAGAAGCCCAATTAATTCCTTTTGAGCTAACGCCTAAAACTATTAAATCCGCATCTTTTAATAAATTATGGAAATTACTAAATTTATAAATATTAACGTTATTTGGAATTTTAGATTTTAATATTGGATGAGTATTTTTATTAGCTTTAATAATATCGATAAAATTATCTTCTAAATGAGTGCCTACAATTGAAACTTGATGATTATTATCGCTGCAAGGAAAAGCAAATGCGGTGCTCATTGAGCCTGCACCTAAAATTAAAATTTTAGCCATAATTTATAATATTGGCGCGCCCTAAAGGATTCGAACCTCTGACCCTCGGTTTAGAAAACCGATGCTCTATCCAGCTGAGCTAAGGGCGCAACTAAATTTAAAGTAGTTTTAACAATTATTTTTTTTTAATCAATTTGTTAATGATTTACGCATTCATTAAAGCAATAGAAGTATCTAGCATTCGATTTGAAAAACCCCATTCATTATCGTACCACGCTAAAACTTTAGCTAGTTTACCGTCGCTTGAAACTCTTGTTTGAGTTGAGTCAAAAATACAAGAATATGGGTTGTGATTAAAATCTATGGATACTAATTGTTCAGTATTGTATTGAATAATATCTGCATAACTACTCTTTGCTGCAGCTTTAATAATTTCGTTAATATCTTTAGCTGATGTTTTTTTCTTTGATACAAAAGTAAGATCTACTAAAGAAACATTATTAGTTGGAACTCTTACTGATAATCCGTCTAATTTACCTTCTAATTCAGGTATAACCAATCCAATAGAAGTTGCGGCACCAGTCTTTGTTGGTATCATAGATAAAGCTGCAGCTCGTGCTCTTCGTAAATCATTATGATAAGCGTCATTTAATACTTGATCATTAGTATAAGCATGAATGGTGTTCATGATTCCAGTTTCAATTCCTAAACTATCATTTAATACTTTTGCAATTGGAGCCAAACAATTAGTAGTGCAAGAAGCATTGGATACAATTGTATGATTTTTTTTTAATATTTTATGATTAACCCCATATACAATTGTTGCGTCGACTTCTTTTCCTGTTCCCGGTGAATATCCAGGTCCAGAAATTAGAACCTTTTTTGCACCTGCTTTAATATGTAATTGAGCATCATCTCTTGAAGTAAAGCGACCTGTACATTCTAAAACTAAATCGACACCTAAGTCTTTCCAAGAGGGTAAATTTTTTGGATCTTTCTTATTTAAAAATTCAATTTTGTCTTTATTAATAAAAATACAATTTTGTTTTGAAGAAACATCTTCATTAAACTTTCCATGTGTAGAATCATATTTTAATAAATGAGCATTATCATCTGCGTTACCTGACCCATTTATCGCAACAATTTCTAAATCATGTTTCTTTTTATTTTCATAATGAGCTCTTAAAATTGTCCTTCCAATTCTACCAAAGCCATTAATTGCAACTTTAAATGTCATGATTAATTAATACCTAAAGATTTTAGTTTTCTATGTAAAGCACTTCTTTCCATGCCAATATAATCTGCAGTTTTTGAAACATTTCCATTGTGTCTATTGAGTTGAATTTCAAGATAATTTTTTTCAAATTTTTCTCTGGCCTCTTTTAATGGAAATTGAAATGCATCTTCATTATTATTTTCTTTAACAGATGAAATTTTTAAAGATTCTGACAAGATTTTATCTACATCCTCATCTTTGCCGGAAGCTAATATAACAACTCTTTCAATTAAATTTCTTAATTCTCTTACATTTCCTGGCCAATCATAATCATAAAAAACTGTATTTTTTGAATTTATAAAAATTGGTTTTAAACCGTTGCTGTCTGAAATTCTTTTAACAAAATATTCAATTAAAAAAGGGATATCTTCTTTTACATCTTTCAAATATGGGGTTTCTATTGGAATGACATTTATTCTATGAAAAAGATCTTCTCTAAAATTGCCATGCGCAATCTCTTCTTTTAAATTTTTGCTAGTTGAACAAATGACCCTGATGTTCACGCTAATTTCATTAGCTCCATTTACTCTATGAAATTTTTGATCAGATAAAACTCTTAAAATTTTACCTTGAGTTTCTAATGGAACATCAGAAATATTATCAATTAGCAATGTTCCATTGTTAGATTTTTCAAAAACTCCTGTGACAATTTTGTCATTATTTTCTGAACCAAATAATTCAAAATCAAAATGATTTGGGTCTAAAATAGCTCCATTAATTACTTTAAATGAATTATTGGATCTTAATGAGCCTTCATGAATAAGTCTGCAAACCAATTCTTTTCCAGACCCAGCAGGTCCAGAGATTAAAATACGACTATCTGTTTTTGAAAATTTATCTATAGCATTTCTCAATTTTACTATTGTAGAAGAGTTCCCAATTAGTTCATTAGATGAATAAAGATTTTTTTTTAAAGACTTGTTTTCTATTTTTAAAGAAGAAGTTTCAATTGCTCTATTAACAAAGTTTAATAATCTATCTTTATTGAAAGGCTTTTCTAAAAATTCAAAAGCCCCAAGTTTTATTGAATCAACTGCAATTTTAATATTTGCATGACCTGAAATCATAATAACAGGAACATCAGCATCAATTGATTTTATAAATTTTAATATGTCTATTCCGTCTCTATTTTTTTCATCTAACAAAACATCCAATATTACTAAATCTGGTAATTTTTTTTTTATCTCCGATAATGCTTTTTCAACAGTGTCAGCTTCTCGAACGAAAAAATTATTTTCTTTTAAGATTTCATGAACTGCAAATCTTATATCTTTTTCATCGTCTATTAATAAAATTTCATTTCTCATTAATTAATCTTAATGCTTAATTTAATTTTAGCTCCATTACTTTTTTCTATAAAATTTAAATCACCACCATGCTCATGTAATATTTTAGATACTATTGATAATCCCAGTCCTGATCCACGTTGTTTTGTTGTGGTTAAAGGGACTATTAAATCTTTTGGAGTTGTTTTAAAACCAACGCCATTGTCTTCAATTATAATATAAATAAAATCATTATTATTTTCGATCAATATATTTATTTTTCCTTGTAAATTTTTATCTAATTCTTGTTTTTCATAAATAGATTCTAATGAATTTTTGATAATATTAATCAAAACCCTAGAAATCTGATTTAGATCGAATTTAAATACATCTTGGGTGCTACTATAAACTAAATTAAAAATTACTTTTTTTTCAGATAATTTATATAAACTTATACTATCTTCTATAAGTTTTTTTAAATTATTAGATTTTTTAATGGGATTTGGCATTCTTGCAAAATCTGAAAACTCATTTGCTAACTTTCCTATGTCCTCAACTTGCCTAGATATTATATTTAAATAATTTTCAAAGTCAGCCTTATCAACATTAATTTGCTTTGAATACCTATCTTTAATTCTCTCCAATGAGAGTGTAATTGGTGTTAAAGGATTCTTAATTTCATGCGCAAGTTTTTTTGCTACCATTTCCCACGCCTGATATCTTTCTGATAAAGCAATTTTATTTTTTTGCGCCTGTATTTCTTGAGTCATTATATTAAATGTTTGATATAATTTTTTAAAATCATCGTCTTCTTCTTCATATTTTAATTTAACTTCTAAATTTCCAACGGAAACTTCTTTTGCGGCAAAAATTAATTTAATAATTGGTCTTGAAATTTTATTAGCTATGTTAATTGCATACATACTTGATAACAAAATTAGCGAGCTAACTATTACAATATAAACAGCAGCAAAAGTAATTTGGAGACCAAGACTGTTTGATTTTAATTTATAGTAGAATGTAGAGGCTTCTCCAGTATTTTTTAAAAAATTAACAGTCTCAGGATCAACATATCTAATTGTATATAAAAAAATATTCTCACTACTGCTTAATTTTACTAAAGCATTTGTTTGATTCTTATTTGCATCAGAGATTAATATAGTTTGTCCATTTTGAGCCATATCAATAAAAGTTTTTAACGGAGCAATAAAATTATTCTTATTACTGAAGGATGTTGAAAATAAAAGAAGACCATCTTTATTTATTAAATAAGATTCTTCAATTTTTCTAAATCTAGATTGTTGATCAAAATAATTTTGAAATATTTGTTTGTTTTCAGAATATAGATTAAAATTACGATTTAGATCATTTGCCATTGCTAAAATTTCTCCTTTTATAGAGCTCTGATTCTCTTCAAGATAATTTCTAGCAACTTCAACTGAATTATTTACAACATCATTAACTTTTTTATCAAACCACTTTTCAATACCAAGGTTAAAAAGCATTAAAGAAAATACAGCTACAAAAATTGATGGTACAGCTGTTACAAAAATAAAATATTTAATAAAATTTAAATTTGTACTCAATCCTGAGATTACTTTAGACTTATAAAAAAAAACTATAAGTTTTCTAATAATTAAGAAAAGCAAAACACATATGATGGATATGTTTATTATTAATAGAACCTGAATGTTATTTTCATTTAACTGAATAAAACTTGTGCCAGAAAATGTATAAAGGGTAAAAATTCCAAAAATGATTGAAAGAAAAGTACTAATGTATAAAAGTAAATTGGAACTTAATATTTTTTTAATCATTTTTTTATGAGTTACTGCGCTATAATTCTAGCTGCTGGCAAAGGTCATAGATATTCAAAAACTATACCAAAGCAATATACAGTATTTGATAATGAATTAATAATAAATTACTCTATTAAAATACTTTCTGAAATAAACTCAATAAAAAAGATAATTTTAGTAATTAACAAGCCTCAATTTATAAAATTTAAAGATCAGGTTTATAAAAATAAAAAAGTTAAAATAATTCAGGGTGGCAAGGAAAGGAAGGATTCAGTATTTCTTGCTCTTTCAAAATTAAAAAGAACTAATTGTAATAAAGTTTTAATACATGATGCTGCAAGACCATTTTTAAAAAAGAAATTAGTAAACAAAATTATTAAGCTTTCTAAAAAAAATGAAGCTGTAATTCCTTATATAACAAATACTGATACAATAGTTTTTAAAGATAAAATTCTAGACAGAAAAAAAGTTTTTTCGATTCAAACCCCACAATGTTTTTCTTTTAAAAAAATATTTTCTTTACATAAAGAATATAAAGGCAAAAAATTTACTGACGAATCTTCTTTATTTTTTTATAAAAACTTAACTGTTAAAAAAATACTAGGCGACATTAATAATGTCAAAATTACTCTTAAGAATGATTTAAATAATAATAAAAAAAATTCATACGGAATTGGCTATGATATTCATAAATTGGAAAAAAATTATAAATTATACTTAGGGGGAATACATATACCCTATTCAATGGGTACAGTAGGTCATTCTGATGGGGATCCTGTAATTCATGCCTTAGTAGATTCTCTCTTAGGGTCTAAAAAATTAGGTGATATAGGAACTTTCTTTCCAAATAATAAAAAATTTAAAAATAAAAGATCAACATTTTTTTTGAAAAAAATTATTAATCTTCTTGAAACTAAGAATATTAAAATTAATAATATTGATATTAACATTATTGCTCAACAACCAAATCTTAAAAAATATAAAAAAATTATATCTAATAATCTTTCTAAAATTTGTAACATTAGTGAAAAACAAATAAGCGTAAAAGGCAAGACAACTGATAGACTTGGAAATATTGGAAAAAATAAAGCAATCGCATGCGAGGTAATAACATCTGTATCAAATAATTAATTTTAATAAAAAAATTTTTACTTTGTTTGGAATTGGTTATTTACCTATTCCAGGAACAATGGCGTCGCTTATTACTGTAATTATTTATTATTTATTTTATAATTATCTTAATATTTTTTTTTTTATATTTTTTCTTATTCTTATTTTATTTTATTCATTCTACTTTTTAAATAAAACAATAAAGAAATCTTTTCCATCATCTGATCCGAAAGAAATTGTAATTGATGAATTTATCGGACAATCAATACCCCTGCTTATATGTGAAAATAATTTTTTTTTGATAATACTATCTCTTTTATTATTTAGACTTTTTGATATCACCAAACCATGGCCAGCAAGTTATTTTGACTTTAAAATAAAAAATGCAACTGGAGTAATAATGGATGATGTCATCGCTGGTATATATACATTTTTAATCATTTATTTATGCATATAAATAAGAAAATAAAAAACTTAACAACAATTCTAAAAAAAAAGAAAATTAAAATCTCAGTAGCAGAATCCTGCACGGGCGGGTTAATTAGTTATAACTTAACTAAAATTCCTGGGGCATCAAAATATTTTGAGATGGGAACCGTTTCTTATTCAAATAAATCAAAGATCGACTTTCTAAAAGTAAAACAAAAAACCTTAATAAAGCATGGGGCGGTAAGCGCAGAAACTTGCAAGGAGATGTGTAAAAATTTACTTAAAAGCTCCAAAACAAATATTGCAATATCTGTAACAGGTATAGCTGGACCAGATGGTGGTACTAAAAAAAAACCTGTAGGACTTGTTTATATTGGCATCTGCAGTAAAAAAAAAATGGAAATAATAAGGTTTAATTTTAATAAAAAATTAACAAGAGCAATTATCCAAAATAAAATTTTGATAGAAACTGTTAAATTAGTGAAAAACCATATTAAAATTTTATAGTTTCTTTTGCTCTCCGCTCAAAAGAATTTAAAATTTTTTCAAAACCATAATTAAAAAACTTATTAAATAAAATATTAACAATAGGATTTTTTAATTCGATATCTATAAAAAAAATTACATTGCAAGACTTTTTGTCAATTTCTTCAAATTCCCAAATATTTAATAAATTTTTAATATTTCCATTTATAGATGTTACTTCAATTTTTGAATTTTGATTAATATAAATAACTTCGCTTGTGTAAATTTCTCTAAAAGACTTAAAGCCTATCTCCAAATCCGCTGTAATTTTTAAGTTTTTTTTTTTTTTATTAATTGTTAAAATTTTTGAATTAATGCACCAAGGTAAAAAAAATTTATAATCATCAATTTTTAAAACTAATTCTATAAGATCTTTTTTAGAATAATTAAATTTTTTTATAATTTTTTTAACTGGCAATTTAAATTAGCTTGTTAATTCTTTTTTTTTTCAAAATATCGAAATCTTCCGACGCATGATAAGAGGATCTTGTTAATGGACTTGAGGAAACTAATAGAAATCCTTTTCCTTCTGCGATTAATTTATAACTTTCAAACTCCTCTGGTGTGATAAAATTTTTTATTGGATAATGTTTTGTGCTCGGTTGCAAATACTGACCAATAGTCAAAAAATCTACTCCTGCTATTCTTAAGTCATCCATAACCTGCATGATCTCTTCTTTGGTTTCACCTAACCCTACCATTAGACCTGATTTAGTAAAAATTGTAGAATCATAATCTTTAACTTTCTTCAATAAATCTAAAGATTGAAAATAACGAGAACCAGGTCTTACTTTTAAATAAAGTCGAGGGATAGTTTCCAAATTATGATTAAAAACATCAGGCTTTGCATCAGCAACAATTTTATAAACATCGCCTTTTCTTAAAAAATCTGGTGTTAAAACTTCAATTGTTGTTTTATTATTATATTGCTTAATTTCGGAAATAACATTTGCGAAATGTTTTGCACCACCATCTTCTAAATCATCTCTATCAACAGACGTTATAACTACATGTAATAAATTTAAATCCTTAACACTTTGTGCAATTTTTTTAGGCTCTAGAAGATCTAGTACTAGAGGAATGCCAGTTTTAACATTGCAAAAAGCACAGGCTCTAGTGCAGGTATCCCCCATAATCATAAATGTTGCATGTTTTTTACTCCAACATTCATTAATATTAGGACAGGAAGCTTCTTCACAAACTGTAAAAAGATTATTTTTTTTAAGAATATTTTTAGTCTCTGCATATTCTTGGGAGTAACTAGCTTTTACTCTAATCCACGCAGGTTTTTTTTGAATTGGGCTGTCAATATTATTAACTTTTTCAGGATGTCTAGCTGTCATTTTTGATTAATAATATAAATCTTTTCACCTTTTTTTCCTAACACAAAGTAATCTCTATATATTTCATCTAAGTAATCTTTATTTATATTCACAGATAAAAAATCATTTTTTTTAGTTAAAAAACTTATTTCTTTTTTAATTTCTAAATTTTTTTCTTGGAACTCTTTTAATAATATTTTCTTTTTAAAGTATTCAATAAGACCCCTATCGCCACCAAAGAAATTAAAAACAATATATAAAATTATTAAAATTATTATAAAAAAAAATTTTCTTTCAGAAATCGAGTTGACTAAATTACTCATTTTAATTTTGACATTTCAGATTTTTTTCCTATCTCCTCTTCTATTCTTAATAGTCTATTATATTTTGCAACTCTTTCTGATCTTGCTAATGATCCCGTTTTAATTTGCGAGGATTCAGTTGCTACCGCTAAATCAGCGATAAAAGTATCCTCACTATCACCAGATCTGTGAGAAATAATTGTATTAAAATTATTTTTTTTAGCAAAAGTTATAACTTCTAAGGTTTCTGTAACTGTGCCAATTTGGTTCGGTTTAATTAAAATTGCATTAGCAGTTAATTCCTTAACTCCTTTTTTTAAACGAATTAAATTAGTTACAAACAAATCATCACCAACAATTTGAATTTTTTTTCCTAACTCTTTAGTCAATTTTTTCCAAGTATTCCAATCATCTTCAAAAACTGGATCTTCTATAGAAACAATTGGAAATTTATTACATAATTTTTTATAATAATTAATCAACTCCTCTGAATTTACAGCTTTTTTATCTTCTTTGATTTTATATTTTCCTAAATTATAAAGTTCGTTTGCAGCAACATCTAAGCAGATATTAATATCTCTGCCTATTTTTAAACTGGATTTTTTGACTGCTTTAATTATGTATTCTATTGCTTTTTCATCGCTATCAAATGATGGAGCAAAGCCACCTTCATCACCAAGATTAGTATTAAATTTTTTTAATTTTAATTCCTCTTTTAAATTTTGAATAACTAAAAAAGACATTCTTAAACAGTCTTTAAAAGATTTTGCGCCATCAGGTCTAATCATAAATTCTTGTATTTGAAGAGAATTATTTGCATGAGCTCCTCCGTTAATAATATTTAACATTGGAAATGGTAATTTGTTTTTATTGTTACCCCCTAAATATTTATATAATGGGATATTATTATATGCTGCGGCTGCTTTAGCGCTGGCGATCGAGACTGCCAAAATAGCATTAGCTCCTAATCTTTTTTTACTTTCAGTGCCATCAAGTTTAATTAAAAGATTATCTATTTTTTTTTGATCCAAAACGGATAAGCCTGTAATTGTTTTATTAATTTCTAAATTAATATTGTTTACGGCGTCTAAGACACCTTTTTTTAAATACTCTTTGCTTTTGTCTCTAAGTTCATGAGCTTCGTAAGATCCAGTGGAAGCTCCAGAAGGAACTATTGATTGGCCTATAGAGCCATCAGCTAATATCACTTCTGCTTCTACTGTTGGAAAACCTCTGCTGTCAAATACCTGTCTTGCTTTAACATTTTTAATAACTGACATTATTATTTTGACTTAATTAATTTATCTATTCCTATTAAATCTTTAAGCAAATTCTCTAAACTTCCAAGTGGTATCATATTTGCTCCATCAGATGGGGCTTTGTCAGGATTGTCATGTGTTTCTAAAAAAATTGTAGAGACCCCAACAGCAACAGCAGCTCTTGATAATGAACTAACAAATTGTCTTTCACCACCACTGCTATCTCCTTTACCACCAGGCTGTTGTACAGAATGAGTGGCGTCATAAACTACTGGATAACCAAAATCAGCTAAAATTGATAATGAACGCATATCAGATACTAAAGTGTTGTATCCAAAACTAACTCCTCTTTCTGTAATTAATATTTTATCATTTCCACTCTCTTCTATTTTTTTAATAACATTCTTCATGTCCCAAGGAGCTAGGAATTGACCTTTTTTTACATTAACTACTTTATTTGTTTTGGCAGCGGTGACCAATAAGTCTGTTTGCCTAGATAAAAAAGCTGGTATTTGAATAACGTCAACAACTTCGGAAACTATTTTACATTGTTCTTCATTGTGAACATCAGTCAAGACAGGAATATCTAAATCTTTTGAAATGTAATCAAATATAGATAAAGATTTATCAAGTCCTATCCCTCTTTTAGATTTTAAACTTGTTCTATTAGCTTTATCGAAAGAACTTTTAAAAATAAATCCAATCTTTAACTTATTTGTTATTTCTTTAATTTTTGAAGCAATCATATGACAATGATCTTTGCTTTCAATTTGGCAAGGACCTGCGATTAAAGTTAAAGGAAGATCATTTCCTAAACTTAATTTTTTAATTTTAATAATTCTATTTTTCATGAATTTAAATTTTTATTTTTAATAGCAGCATCAATAAAGGAAATAAATATTTTATGAGGAGAAAATGGTCTTGATTTGAGTTCTGGATGAAATTGAACTCCAACGAACCAAGGATGATCTTTAAGCTCTATGGCTTCGGGTAATTTTCCATCAGGTGAATTAGCTGAAAATACAACGCCTTTTTTCTCTAACATGGATTTATATGAAATATTTACTTCATATCTATGTCTATGTCTTTCGTGAATTAAGGTCTTGTTACCATAAATTTTATAAAGCAATGAATCCTTTTTAACTTTTGCAGGGTAAGAACCTAATCTCATTGTACCCCCAATTTTAAATTTTTCTCCTTTTAAAATTTTTTTTCCTTTTATCCATTCTTCCATAAGACAAACAATAGGATTTTTAGTATTAGATAATTCTGTAGAATTTGAGTCTTTTAGACCCAATAAACTTCTTGCGAGTTCAATAACTGATATTTGCATCCCAAAACAAATTCCGAAAAAAGGAATTTTTTTTGCTCTTGCTAATTGTACAGATAAAATTTTTCCTTCTACACCACGTTTTCCAAAACCGCCTGGTATCAAAATTCCATTTGTTTTTGCTAATTTATTTTCTAAATCTTTTAAATTTTTAATATCAGAAGACTCAATCCAATTAAGATCTAAATTAATATTATTATATACTGACGCATGAATTAAAGCTTCATTCAAAGATTTGTAAGCATCTTTCAAATGTGTGTATTTACCTACAATAGAAATTTTAACACTATTTTTTTTATTATTAAGTTTTTTATTAAAAGCTTTCCAATTATCTAATTTTGGATTTTTTTTATTAACAATTCTAAAATGATCTAATATTTTTTTATCCAATCCTTCTTCTTGATACTTAATTGGAACTTCATAAATTGATTTCACATCAATAGACTGAAATACATTTGATTTTTCTACATTACAAAATAGTGCAATTTTGGCTTTTTCTTCATTAGGAATTAAACTTTCAGAACGACACAAAATCATATCAGGCTGAATACCTATGCTTCTTAATTCTTTGACAGAATGTTGTGTTGGCTTAGTTTTTAATTCAGCTGCGCTTTTAATATAAGGAACTAATGTTAAGTGAATAAATAGACAATTTTTACTTCCTACTTCATTTGAATATTGTCTAATAGCTTCTAAAAATGGCAGACTTTCAATGTCTCCTACTGTTCCTCCTATTTCGCAAATTACAAAATCTTCATTAGTTAAATCACTAGTAATAAACTTTTTTATTTCATCTGTAACATGCGGAATAATTTGAACTGTTGACCCTTTGTAGTCACCATTTCTTTCTTTGGTTATTATATTTTGATAAATTTTACCTGTAGTAATATTGTCTGATTTTTTTGAATTTATATCTGTAAACCTTTCATAATGTCCAAGATCCAAATCAGTTTCAGCTCCATCTTCTGTTACATAAACTTCTCCGTGTTCATACGGATTCATTGTTCCAGGATCTATATTTAAGTAAGGATCTAATTTTCTAATTCTTACTTTATATCCTCTAGATTGTAATAACGTAGCTATTGAAGCGGAAGCAATACCTTTTCCAAGAGATGAGACCACGCCGCCAGTAACAAAAATAAAACGGACCATGGAAGATTATTATAGATTATTTAATAATAATCACAAAGAAAATAGTAAGCTAATTTATTTTGAATTTGGAATTTTTGGCTGAGAATTACTATTTTTATCTAATTGCTCTATCTTATCAATGATAGATTTTTGAGAAATATCTTTTTTATTAATAAGCGTTAGAGAAATGCTTGTTAAAATAAATAAAAATGCAAGTATTGCAGTAAATTTTGTCAAAAAATTTCCAGCTGATCTAGATGACATTAGATTATCGCTATTGCCTCCTATACCCAAAGCTCCACCATCTGATTTTTGAAGCAAAACCGATCCGATCAAAAGCACAGCTATAGCAATGTGAATTATTAATAATAAAGTTTGCATAATCTATTTAAAGTAATTTTTTATAATTTTAATAAAGCTTGTACTTTTTAATGATGCTCCGCCAATTAAAAAACCAGATATTAAACCAATCTTACCTAAAGTTACAACATTATCTGTAGTAACAGATCCTCCGTATAGCATTATAGGTGAATTAACCTTGTATTTTTCTTTTAAAAATTTTTTTAGATTTCTGTAAATTTTATCTAAATAGTTATTAGAAGGAACAATTCCAGTTCCAATTGACCAAATTGGTTCATATGCAATAATTAAATTATTAAAATTAATTTTTTTTTTTTCTAAAGAACTTAAAATTTGTTTTTTTAAAACATTCAAAGATGATCCTTTATTTTTTTGCGACAGATTCTCACCAATACAAAAAATAATTTTAAGCTTATTTTTTAAAGCAATATTAATTTTTTCTTTGATAGTCTTAAAATCTTCATCTATTAACCTTTTTTCTGAATGACCAATAATAACATAGTTGGCTCCTGAATCTTTTAACATCTTGGCACTTAGCTGACCTGTATACGGGCCATTGTGTAGATTTATTTTGCTAATATCCTGGGCGCCAAAATCTATTAATTTACTTTTCATTTTTTTACTGAAAGAACTTAATAAATTTGAAGGTGGGCAAAATATAATTTTTTTAAATTTATAAATCGTATTTTTTCTAAAAAAATTAGAAACTCTTTCTATTTCATTAATAGAATTATGATTTCCATTCATTTTCCAATTGGCAATGAAATATATAGTTTTGTTCATAAATCAGTTATATCTAAACTAAAATATTCATTTTTTAAAATAGTAAATGTTATCATCCTTAAGGAAATTCTCAGAAACAGTAATAGCTAAAATTTTTATATTATTAATTGCTTTAAGCTTTATATTTTGGGGTATAAATGATTTTTTTAGGTCCAGTTATAACAATGCCGTTGCAGAAATTAACGGTGAAGAAATATCTTTTAATCAATTTTTAAATGAATTTAATAAAATAGTCAGAAATAATAAAATAGAATCTGAAAAAATAGCAATTAACAAAAATATTCACATAATTGCTGTATCTAATATTGTATCTGAAAAACTTTTAAAAATTCATGCAAAAAAATTAGGAGTTTTCATTGATGATACAA
>Ga0209850_1000031_pt1 | contig 20476 bp, 30 predicted proteins | sample GWRWT2_2Sept14_FD_187193 | JGI IMG/M metagenome (GOLD analysis project Ga0209850, IMG submission 187193) | Sand microcosm microbial communities from a hyporheic zone in Columbia River, Washington, USA - GW-RW T2_23-Sept-14 (SPAdes) (version 2) ...
ATAAAGTTACGAACATGAGTTCCTGGCCTAGCTAGCAGGCCATTAATGTAAACAGACATGAGCCTAGTCTTAATGCCGCCAGTAGCTGCAACATCTATCAATTCAGACCTGCTCTTAGCACTCAAGTTTGGATCAAGGAATTTACGTGACCAATCCCTCAGTTCTGACTGGGTAGTGAACCCGCCAATTGCATCCTCGAACGATACGTCTGGGCTAGACTTAGCTCTCATGATAGAAAGCGATTGAGCTACATTCGTTTTGTAGTTCTTAATGCTGCGCTGCAACGTGCTATGGAAGGCAATGGTCTGCGTGGCATTCAGCATCTCAGCTTGAGTAGCCGTACCTTTTGATATTTTGGTGGCTAGATTTAATAAGTGATCTGCGCTACTTGCCTGCGCTACCAATACAGCACGTACTGTAGATGGATCTACTGATGCCTTACGTTCCAATAGATCACTGATAACCTTGGAGCTGTAGCCTGAATCCTGCATTTTCTTAACTAGCTCAGACTCTGATTCAGCCCATGTCTTCCTCTCCGTTGTTATCCCTGCGTACTTTGAGATAGCACTAATAACGCCGGATAGATCACCATCCTCCTTAACTATGTCATAGTTAAACACTTCTGACGGAGGCTTAGCGGCACCAGTAGGAAGCGCCTCGATCCTAGCCTTCTCTACAGCGGATTGGGTTACGACACCTTCAGGAGTTAATGTTGGACCAACGATAGGTGGCTGTACAGCTTTGACCTGACTCTTAATGCTCGGGCCTCCAGGCTCTGGGACTAGACCTTTAACTTTAATAGCAGTCTCAAGCTGGGACTTAACTTCCTCTGGAGTAGCCTCAAGCCCAGTCTTTTGCCTAGACTTTATTTCAGGAGCTTTGCGAGTGATAGATTTAATTATTACCGAACCAAGACCGGCCATCTTCTCAAATTGAGGCTGATCCTCTGAGTTAGTAGGGTCAGGCAAAGAGACTGGTGGCTGCTCACTAATAGGCTCAATGGGGTTGCTGCTTACGCCATCAATAATTGACTGATTCAAATCATACTTTGTGGCCATTATTTACCCTCTAATGCAGCGGGAGTCTCGCCACTTTTTAAGATTGATCTGGATAGCTTCTTGGTTGCCATCTTCTTAACGGCTCTAGCAGTACCTGCTGCGAACTTGGGGATGCCCAAGGTAGAGATATCAAATGCGGCGGCAGCAACATCTGCTTTAGCGCTTTCCTTGATACCAGAAGTCATGCCAGTTCCGGAGGTGATTGACTCTCCTCTACCCATCTTCTGTAATAGCTGTGGAGTACCTTGCTCCTGCCCATCCGAAGAACTACCTACAAATGGCACCAAGTCTCTCAGTGATAGCTCGACACCACCAACATTAACGGACCCCAAGCTCTGTAAGAATTGTCCAGCCTGCTCAAGTTTAATCCCAGAAGCTGACAAGGCATCCTCTAATTTGGATGGCTCAATAGCGCTCATCTGATCGGTAGGCTTCTTAGCCACCACACCAACTGATGCAGCCTGATTCATAGGAATGTCTGCGTGCTGATGCAGACTGTATTCATCCATGTATAGATCTTCAAATGTTTTCATATCTATTCCGATCCATGCAGGTCTTTTGCTGCCTTATAACGCTTATAAAGCCCACGCAGCCTTATTGCCTGAGTGTCATCTATACCCTGTCTCTCAATATAAACATTTATATCGTGCTGTGCTGGCTTAAAGTCTGGGGCTACCTTGCTGAACGTAGCGGTTAGATCTTCCAAAACCTTCTTAGCTGCAACGCGCTCATTAGAACTATTCCAATTATTTACCGCTGCTTTTGCTGCATCAAGTACAAGCGGGTATTTGGGAGAGCCGTCAGCATTAATTTGGCCTACTGCTTCCGTAAAATACTGGTTTAGAATTATCTTTCTTTGAGCTGTAGACTCCTTTAAGATGGCTAGCCCACCTGGATCTCCAGCAGATAAATCTAAGAATTTCTGAGCTGACTTAGTATCTGTATCAAACTTCAATTTCATCAATGAGGTGCGCTGATCTTTAGTAAGCCTAGCCTCATCTTTTGGGTTAATGTCTCTATTAACAGTAGCTGACTGAGCAAGAGTTATAAACAACCTCTCCTGTGACTCTGTAGCCTTTGCAGAAGATGGACTATTGTAATCTTCAAGCTGCTGCTTAGTGATCCCGCCATTGAGATACGCATCTTTAATAATAGATCGAGCAGCCGGTGATCTATCGTTGGTTATTAGTAACGAACGAACAGCCCTCTCATTTACCAAGTTCTCAGATTCCCTCTGCTGCTTCATAGCCGTAAGGTTTGACGATACCTTATTAGCAACCATACTGCCAACTTCTTTCTTTTCATCGCTAGTAAGCGTTTTCCACAACGGGGTCATGTGTCCAAAGTCGCCGCTTGTGATCTTACGCATATTGGAACTATGATCTTCACTAGACGCATTATCAGCAAACGACTCTAAGAGAACTTGACGAACGTCCTTCTTATGTTCAGCAACTAATGACATCGCTCCTTTAGCATCGCCTGCTGCGGCAGCTGATCTATACAGAGCAACTTGGTTTGCGTCGACTCGTTCGTTATACAGCGTCAGCACATCTCTAGGACTCTGATCTTTAAACTCAGCAGTAATGTGTGAGCGCTCACCAACCAAAAGATCATCAGCTAATCTGTCACCCTTCATGGATGCTAGGTTGGCAGCATCTTGAGCAAACTTAATAACGCCGTGTTTGTACACTGTATTAGCAGATGCAGATGCGGAAGCTTGGAGTCTGATGGCAGACTCAGGATCTAATGATGCAAGAGATTTAACAGCTCCATCTATTGGATGACGTAACTCATTATTCAGAGAAGCTAGATCCTTAATCTCACCAGAATCAATCCGCCGCGTAATGTCCGTGTGCTTAGCTACCAGATCAGAGTGCAGCTCAACTTGAGCCTGCGCCCCATACAGTTTGCGTATTGTATCTCTAGCTCGTGTACCGCCAACAGGAATAAAGTCTTCAGCCGTTATCCCACTCTCAGCACCCTTCTTCAGTTGCTCTATGGTAACGGGGTTGTCAAAAGCGTATTGAGCTGCCTGCCTCTCTACAGCTGGTTCAATTTGCCTGAAAGCAAAGTCCGACACTCTATTCAAAGCAGCCGTTATATTTGGAGACTGCACTACACCAGTAATGTTTAGACCAGGTATGTCTTTGGATATTCCTGGTACACCGGATTGACCGTACCTAGCTAAGTCTTCTGTTTGTTGATAACGTGGCATTACATTACCCCATATTCATATTTAGAGGAACCGACGTACGAGTAGATGTAGTGGTTACTTTAGGAGAAGACTTAAGGGCCGGAGCGCCACTAGCTAGATTAGAACCAAATGACAGCATACTGCTTGCAGCATCAGCGTAATTCCCCATTGCAGCTAGGTTACCAGCATCTATTAGCATTGCGCCTTGTATCTCACCGAATGTACGCGATGTTTTAGCAGCCGCTTGTAACGAAGCAATATCTTGCCCAGCCATCTTCTCACTAATGCTTTGAGTTAATCCAGCAGATCCTTGGAATCCAGAAATTCCACCAGCAAATCCTCTAGCTGCTGCTGCCCCATTAATCTGCTGCAATTGGCGAAGCTTCGCGTTAGCCTCTTGCTCATATTGCAAAGCTTGACGCTCCCCTTGCACATCAGCTTGCAATGCCTGCACTCTAGCTTGACGCTTCTGTTGCTTAGCTGCTCCCACAGAAGAAGCGGCAGCCATTCCAGCAGACGCAGCTGCCAAGGCAACTCCAATCCCAATGAGAACTGGCACTGGAATATGTAAAGACATCTTCTTCCCTACGGGCTTAAATGCCTCTAAGGAATACATATCCCACTCATTATATGATCTACCGTTCATCTTAACTCCCTTGGTAAACAGCCACTTTATATTCCATGCCAAGTACAGTCAGCTTCAATGGAGCTGATTGAGTAATGACAATCCTTGCATCCTGAGTATACCCAAGAATGCCATTCAAAGTCTTTGTCCCAGTAAACTCTGGCACAGGGTTATCCAACATATCTGCCGTATCAAAGGATCTAAATGGCACCTCGATGTCATTGATAACCATGTTCTGCGATCCTAACAGCATAGCGTTGACTTCAACAATCCGCTTTTTAAATCCAATCCTAACGCCGGTAGATAGTCTCAACTCTACAGGCATAGTCCTTATCTCAGTTGCAATTGGCAACCCTACAACGTAACTAGCAGTAGATGATCTGGGGAAGGTAACAGTCCCGCCCCCAGGCACAACTTGGTTAGCCTGTACCAATCCGTCCAGTACAACATTGACAGTAGCACCAACCAGATGTGCAGCACTAGCTGTGGCAGCAGCACCACCACTCACAGCGCTATCCACATGGAGATCGTGCTCAAACAGCTCAACATAATATTGATATACGCTATTAACTAGGCGTTTAACTACAACGTATATATATGTTATATCGACCCCGACATCAACGAACGATCCGTTTATAGTCTTGAATTCAGATGGAGCTATAACAGACTGAGCACTTAATAGAGAGTATACGGCCATCGTTCCGTCATCCCCATTAGTTATCAGCAACAAGTCATTCTCATCGGTATCAACGGCACGCCTCAAAGCCATCCGTGTCGGACCTTTAATTAAGTGTCCAGACAGTAAAGATATCTTGTTCGTCATGTACGTTAATTGCGTATCGCTAAACGCAATCTCGCTCAAGCTCTTACCCTGCCTCTGGATAAACATAACTCCAGACTCTAGCTGCTGCACCCTGACACCAGGCTTGGCACCATTCCTGCTGGTAGCAGTTACAAAGAATGAGCTTGGTGTGATCGGCTCTAAGCCCTGCTGGGGAACGTAGAACTCTCCACCAGTAGTAAGCACTAACAAGTCTCTAGCAGAGATGATGTCAACAATAGCGTTGTAAGTATTGGTATCTAACGTGGCCTCTACAGCATCGTCAGCGAACCCTTCTGTCGGATCAAAGTCAAAGAATAACCCTACCTTAGATCCCCACAAAGTAGATGGCCGAGTCTTGCTGCCACCAAAATACAATCTACCTTGATGGAAGGTAACAGCTCTAGGCCAGCCACGCGATGCAGACCACACAGGCTCGTATCCAGATTCCAACTCCCATTTACCGGATGCAATGGCAGAAGTGCTAAAGACCGGAAACTCAAGAACAGCATTGACTACGGTGCCACTAACAAACTCAATGATCTTAGCCCTACCTTGCGGCGTAATATTAATATATTGGCCAACAGATGCGCCACTAAAGGTTGCTGCGGCAGATGCGGTTAACACACACTTGCCAGACACTGAGCTGGGTGTTAGCGTACCAGCAGGGTTGGTGAATACGGGAGTGAATGCGTATTTAGGAACGCTATCGAAAGCTAAGACACTAGCTGTCCACGTAGCATCCGTACCGCCACGTACAATCTTTACAGGGGGAAGGTTCTCATTGACAACGATAAGTGTATCGGCAGATTGTGTCCATACCAACTCACCAAGAACAGATGCCGTTAGTGCCATAGCTGTGGTATCTAGGTAGGGATTACCGCTACCATTGATGTTTGTGATTAGTACCCCTTGCCTAAACACGTGCATCCGATTATGCGTAAAGCACAGCATATAGCTGTCGGTCACACTGAACTCAAAGGGGACTAGCCGGACTCCATTGGCAGCAGACTCTGCTCCAGTATTGGGTAGAGTCAACTTATACCGGAGTCCACCACGCCTAGTAACGCCACCCTGTGGTTGGCACAGGACATTGGTAGCCTTCTCCAAAGCGTTTTGATACGTCTTATCTAAATCAAGACGTGCCCGAAGTAACGGGTCTAACTCACCAGTAGTGAAGTTGGTCTGGACTGTGACAAATCTTGCCATTAGTATCTAACAGCGATCAGTGAGAAGTCGTTAATGCTATTGTTTGGCTGGTTCATCCCATCCATATTCATGCAACTACGCATAAAGCCACCACGTCCGTTGTCACCAGGCGTGCCAACAGCTATTGTTTGCCAGTAACCAGCCTTATCTACTTGGTCAGTGATTGGGATAGCTAGGTGCCACGACATTAAATACTTTAACAATTGGACAAACCAGATGGGCATCTCTGTTTCTGGAACAGAGTATTGGTAATCTATGTATACGATTTCGCTATTGGTCAGTAACTTGCCACCCATAATCCTGTAATCAGTTCTAGGGCGTACATTCTGTGCTGCGGAATCGTAGACAGCACGTGGAGAGCCAAGCCTGTCGGCTGGAAGCTGATACTCGTAAGCGTATTCACTAACAGGGGTTGTTACTAATTGAGCTAACTGTGTCTTCTGTATCGCAAAACTCCACGGATACATCATTAAAGCTTGATCTCTAATGTTAGGATACAGCCTGTCAGAAACGGAAGATTCGTCAGTTCCTTCGGTAAACGAGGAAATGCCTTTTGCCCCAAGCATTAACAGAGCGTCAGAGCAGATTGATAGTGCGGTGTCTCCAGCGGCCATATTCAATCCTTTAGAACGTAAACCAACCCCCGTATTCTGAGGGTTGGTTTATTGGAAGATACTTAGTCAGTATCTGTTGCGCTTACAGTGGTTCCGTCTGCAATATCAACCACGCCAGCAGCCGATACAGCGTTGACATAGGTCAACACAAGTGACGGCGTTGTGGTGTCATATACAAACAGAACATCACCGACATTCAGTAGCTGGTAAACGCTATTGAAGTAGCCGGCAGTATTAACTGTAGCTTGCGTATCAGCAGTTTTGTAGATGTACATAGAAGGAGCATTACCTGCCTTTGATGTACTAACTGCGTTAAAACCAGTAGAGGAAAAAGCCATGTTATATCTCCTTTTTAGGATTCGCGAGCAACGATTGAAACAATACCTTCCGCATCAATCGTGATTGCACCGGCTGAAAATACAGTGTTCACGAGGAACGATGTCTTTTCTGGGATGTAATTGATTTCTGTGCGAGGAGATATTCCTTCTGCGTACCCAACTGAATCGCGGTGGAATGCGAAACAAGTACGGTCCAGTGAGCCATCAACAACCAAACCACCTTCGGTACGGTCGCCAAGAACATGAAACTGGAAGCCAAGGTATGTGTTCAGCTCACCAGAGACAAGCGCTTTGACTGTATTAAAGTCGGAGCTGGTCACTGACGTTTCTGACAACAAAGATGCCAAGCCATTTGCATGGATAATAATGTTGCGACCTTCTGGGGGGACGTTGCTCTTGTCCAGAAGTTTCTTAGCTTCGCGCAACTTAGCCATGTTCATATTGGTATCAGCACCGCCGATATCGTTACTAACAGTCAAAGCTGTGCCAGACGCTGCTAGAGCATCAAGGATCAGTTGGTCTTGACGGCGGCCAATTGCGTTAGCAAGAACTTGTGCCAACTCTTGACGCTCATCAAAGTTAACTTTAGCTTGGCTGAAAATGTCGCTGTATTCAGCAGCATTCCAATCAGCCAATGTGCAAGTGATGGTAGAGAAAGCAACGTTGAGTGGGGTTACATCAGCCTGTGGAATACGGGGAGTTGCTACACCACGGCCAACCTTTGGAAACTTTACGGTAGATCCTTCGACACCACGGCGCTGACGTACAGCACTTACCAATTGAGCCTTGCCTTGGTAAGCCTGTTTTACTTCAGCATCGAATAGGGTGACAAAGGCGTTAGATAGAGATACGCTCATTTGTGTTCTCCTAAGAACAGGTTTAAAAAAAAGGGTTTCGCTATTGGTGTGCCGTAGGATTACGGGCCTGGCTTGCTGATTACGTCAGCCAATCGTCAAGGATACTTGAATTAAGGGCCGTAAATACGGTATGCCTTAGAACCCTTTTACATTATTATTATTACATAGTCAAACACTTAGTAAAAAATGAGCAAAAAAAACCCGCCGAAGCGGGCAAAGGGCACTACCAAGATTTAATTCTGGAATTGAGCTGCAAACATCTTCTCTACTTTAGCTCTGTATGAGACATCTGTCTTGTATCTAGGGTCAGAAACCATCTGATACAACTCATCTTTAGACGGGGCACCATCTATAGGAGCGCTATTCACTGGGATTCGGCCTTCGTAACTCTGCCTTAACTTCATCAGAGCCTTGATCCCGTTGGCTGTACCACCCATAACCTTAAATTCATTAAAGTCATCCGGTCCCCAGACTCCCTTGTTAACTAGACCATTGGCCCAGTCTACCATACCCTTAATGATGGCATCCGAATTAGCCCCTAAAGACTTCTTTTCTTCAGCTGCATTAAAGTTTGACACCTCTGCTTTAGAAGCGTTTAACTCAACAACCTTTCCTACGAGGGAGTCTAGTGCGGCTTGGCTAACTCCATACTCTTTAGCCCAACCTTCGACGTGCTGACGGACTGGATCGGTATCTGGAACAGAGCCGAATGCAGAGTAATCGTAATTGCCATCTACAGGAGCCTTATGCTTACCTTGGCTAATTTGCTTACGTAGGTCTGTCCATGACTTGGCGATAGCCTCAAGATCTGGCTCCGCGTCTTCTTTCTTCCAAAAATTCTCAGGCCACCACGCTGGGCGATCTGCCGGAGTATCACTCTCCTCTGGAACTCTATGATCTATAGTAACTTCTTGTGGCGCTACAACGTCTGTTGGTGATGTAATTCCTGCCAGTAAGCCCTCACTATTCTCTGATTGGGGCTGGCTCTTGCTTTCTTCCATTAATTACTCCTTAAAGTTTTTTTGACCTCTTAATTCTAGCTTCTAAATCCCTCACAACGGAACATTGCCCTTCTCTGTAATATCCGAAGCTTGGGTCCGACCCTGGAACGCATACTGGATGCTCTATGATGGTTTGTCTAAGCCACGCAAGCAGCTTAGCTCCATCCTCACTTCCAAACACACGAAGACATAACCGGTCAGTATCTTCCCTTGCAGTTATTACTTCCCGTATATCTGTAACGGTAGCTGACGCTAACCCTTCCCAACCATCTTCCACTTATTTGTATCCTTTTTCATCTTTGATAACTGTTTATTAATCCACGATATACGCTTTGGAGGAGCGTCTGGTGGGGCTGGTGCAAACATTTGACATCCATGCACGTATTGATAGCTTTGATACTCCCAGTCAGGCTTCTTAGCACATAGTCCAAATCCATACTTAGACATATCTAAGGCTTGCAAGGAGAAGTTCTTGCAGTCTACGCACCTCATCCCATTATAGCGCCAGGGTTCTTAGCCATACCTTCGACAACTTTAGATGCAAGCTCTGGATTCTGCTGTGCAACCTGTTGAGCTGCATCGGTAGCCTGCTGAATCATCATCTGACGCTCGGCTGGGCTATTCATAATGACGCGAGGGATAGCCATCTTCTCTGCAATCAGATCTAGCATTGCGCTAACCTTAATCATCATCTTGCCTTCCTGCCCAATGCTCTCGGCTATCTTCATGAATTGAATAATGTTTTGCACTTCTTCCATAGACTGCGACATAGCCAATGGCGATACAGGGGTGATCTTAATCTCTAGCCCGTTCACGCGTAGTGGTAAGTCTATCAGCCCACGGTCATCCATTATATCCAGTATCTTGGATACTATAGGAATCATTGTTTCATTAATCAGTCTACCGAACGCAGAGCCAAGGTTTTGAGACAGCTGCTTCATCCTCTCCATAACCTCAGTAGCGGATCTAGCGCTCATATTGTCTGGTGGCAGGCTCTCATCCAGCAGAATGGACTTAATGTTCATCCTCAAGTCATTCATAATGATCTGAGAGACATTAAAATCACCAGCTCTAGGCAAAGGCTTCAGAGCCTCACCTTGTGGCCCACCGTTACGGGCAACAGGTATGATGGCACCTGGGCTTATTTGTACCGTGTTGGGATTGAGCACGCCATCGTCAGCAGCTGTGTAGACGCCGGCTATTGCTAGACTTGCATTCTTCAGGACAAGCTCAAGAGTCTTGTTGAGCGTTTTAATATCTGGAAGCGCTGTAATTAACGGACCTCTGCCGTATATCTCACCAGCCACCTTCATGTAACGTGCAACAATCCACGGGCTAGACTTCATTTTGCGGTACACAATCTGAGACTTACTCTCTTTGTGTATCACATAATACATAAATTCACTCTTTTCTGCATCAAATATGGTTGCCTCAAGCAATTCCACATCTTCTGTTGGCTTGTTCTCAACCAGATTCTTTAGGTTGCCCTCAATGATAGCGTCACTCCACTGTTGCTGAATGGACTCAGCCTTAATACGCATCCGGCGGTAGACGTTATCCACTTTACCGTTAGCACCTTCCTCAAAAGCCACGAGGAATTGCGGTACTGGTATGAAGTTAATAGGGTTAACGTCATCACCTGGCTGAATCATCATAACAGCGGTGCCAACACACAGGTCTAGGAGGAACTCCCCCATAGCGATGTCAAAGTTGGACTGCTTAATTGCAGCGAACAGCTTGTCGTTGTAGACTTCTAGTGCTGTTTGAGCTTCAACCCGTCTATCCAAAGGGATATCTGGACCAGGCTCAAGTCGGCACCACTTAGATTGTGGAGGGAAGATGCCAGATTGGATTCTATTGGCAAATCTTTGGGTTGAGTTGATGGCTGTAGCATCAAAGATACGGTTCATCTTCTTTGCACCACCCACCTTTCCATCGTAGAACCCGTCATACAGGTTACGTTGTGGCAAAGCGAACTCATAAGCGTCATCGTACAGGCTTCTGAAGTCCTCTTTCTTCCTGATCGCTATGTCATGTCTCTTTAAAATGTCAGCAACGGTCAGTTTCTTATCCATAATTAACCTTTAGTTTCAGCAAGTTGCACGATTACTCATACCACTCCAAGTGGACATGAGCTATTTCAGCTTGTGAGCTGCGATTAGTAACACGAAATAAATAGGTAGTCAACGGGCTTAAAACGTATTCAGATATTCCTGCCACCCCACCGGTCCCACCTGATCCTTGGCCGCTAGAGATTAAGCCAGCAAACACCTCTGCTCCTGTACTGGAGACAGTTGGAGCAATGATTGAGGCGCTTTGACTGGCAATTGTAGAAGACCTATGCCGTTTGAGCGCAACTTCAGCAGTCCCACCACTAACAGTTGAGCCTTCGTATATATAAAACTCAGCAGAGCCACCGCACTGATAGTTAGCTATTAGGTGTGCAGATACTCCACTGGCAAACGCAATGGCTATATCAAGACTTGCACCGGAGGCTAACTTATTGCCATCATTACGGGTAGTGTACAGATAGAACGCACGACCCTCATGTAATCTAAGGTGGTTAACATCTACCGTTGGAAACGGTTTGTCAGAGCCAGACAATTGCTGCACAGAGAACATATCTGTATAGCTTGGCGATACGCTAATAGAATGGGTATCAGTCGAATCCCTTAGTACAGTAATTGGCATTACTATTTAATACCAGCACCTAGAGACTCTGACATAACGCCGGTTTCAGGAGCCATCCGTTCTTGCGAGAGAAGCGCTCTGTTACCACCGGTAAGTCTGGTTTTCCTCTTAGCAGCAAGTTCCTCTGCCAGCTTGATCTTGGTAGCCTCTGCATCGGCTGCCAACTTTAAGGTTTCTTCCTTTTGCATTCGGAGCTGCTCTGCTGCTGCTGCTGCCCCACCGCCTCCGCCTCCACCCATACTACCTCCTAGACATTATGTAACAATCCTGTTTGTCTTGAGTAAATTGAATTAACTTACCTTCAATATTAAAACCCAAGAATTCGCCCCATTTAACGGCTCTTTCATTACTGCTTTTAACATGAATCTGCAATCTATGCAACTTTAAGGATATTTCGCAGATGTCAGCGAAGGTTAGAGCACACTTAGATAAGGCTAATGGCCTCTTGAAGGTATCCTTACTAAGCAATGCCCACAACTCAGCAACTCCATGCCACATTAGTATGCAGCCAAACAAGGCTACAGGTTTGTTATGTAGGTACACTGTCAAGGAGTAAGCGCCATATCTCCTTTGTATTTCAATGGTTTGCTTTAAAACAGCAAGATGCTCACTTGTCAGTCCCCAAAACTCTACAGCAGCAATATTATCTACATCACCTATCTCTGACGGCCTATACTCCACGCCAGCAATACGCGGCAAGTGTTTAATAACCTCTTTAATGTCCAAATACATCGAAGTCAGCGTTAATCACTGTCTTAGCAAAGATTGTAGAGGAATGAGACTGTGTGCTTCTGGTCATCCTTTTGTGCTCACCGCCACCAAGCAGTAGGTAGCCAAACGCATCACCTACGTGGGAGTGCTCATTCTTGTTAGGCGCATCTCTAAACCTCTCGTGGCCAGCTCCAACAGAGATTCTCTTGAAGTGATAGCCACCAGATAGGGACTTTCTAAGCATCTTGCAGGAAGTAGATACAATCAGGCCAGGCTTCCCAGCGATTAGCCTCTGCATCGGGGCTGCACCAGACTCGCGCCTTACCTTAAAGTCATTGGATGGAGTAGGTTGCGCCCTAAGTCCTAGTGTTCTAAGGTGATCAAACGCTGTAACCTCATAGATCTGGTCCCGCTGCATACCAGCAGGATCACCCCATATCATTACTTGGGCATTAGGAAACCTAGCATTTAACTCAGCAAGTAATTGCTGGCCGAATCTCTCCAGACCCATGTCAGAAGTAACTATCTCATGCAGGACTATCCATCTACCATTGTTTAAGCGTTGGCCTATAACCGCGGCAGGGGTTAATCCAAAGTCTAAACCTATCTGTATGGGCAGGGATGGGTCATATTCAACGTCCCCACTCATCAGGGCATCATTGTATTCAACCCAGACAGGCTTACCTTCTTGTACATAGGTATACTTACCTTCTGCATAACACCTGATCCAGTCCAAGTTCTTGCCGGCAAGCATCTGTATGTAGTAACCAGGAGGCAGGTTATTGATGTTCTCAGCCCTCTGGTTGATCTTCCACCACCTACCTGATGCGAAGATATGGTCATTAGCTTCTGGGTTCTCAGGGAGATCTCCAGGAGCAACCTCTATAACTCCACCTGGTTGTTTAAAGAACTCCCATCCATACTTACCGGTAACCTTTTCCTTTTCTGCCATACGGAACCACCAATGATCGTCATCCATTGGGTTAGTATCCATCCATATGCCATGCCAAGAGGGGCCACCATCCCTTTGTGTGGGGTAACGACCAACCCGATGGGTAAGTCCGTCGATGACTGCTTTTGGCAGCTCTCGCGCCTCATTAACCCAAGCGCCGGTAAGCTCAAGGGACAGTAGCTTTCTGACATCCTTGGGCTGATCTAGCGCAAGGAAGATGACTTCGCAATCAATACCAGCGGCACCACCCCTAGATGGCAGTCTGATATGATGAGTAATAGGTGGGGTCCACAGCATATGTCCAAAGGTATTCTCTGGGAACATATCTATCCAAGTCTTGATAGTAGTGGTCTTGAGTTCTGGATAACTGTTTCTAACGATAGCAAAGCGGGTGTACCTTATCCCGTCTATAGGAGAAGGCTTCTGCTTAACAGCTCGCAGCATTATCTCAGCACAGCAGGCATATGACTTACCGCTACCTACAGCACCCATAATACCTCTAACAAAGGCATCTGAGCGTATGAAGTCGTAGACTACTGGTGATTTACTGAAGTCAAGGTTAAGACCGGCAACGCCAACCTCTTTCTGGCTACGTTCTTTAGTCTTAGACATCAGAACCGTTCTCAATAATGTCTGGTGTCCTAATATTAATACCAATAACACTAGGTTTATCAGAGTCTTGTGGAGAATCCAGCAATCCAGAGGCTTTCGCAAGCAATCTCAGCACTCCAACCTTATCAAACAGCTCTATATCTAGGGTATTGTAGGAGTTACCATCCTTATCAGTCCTGGTATTGCACTTAATGGACTTAATGGCTTGAAGTGCGTGCTCTGGGATCTCGTTAGATGGCTTTACTGTAATGTTACCTTGAGCATCCCACGACATGATATCCGTGAGCTTAGTGTTAGCCATAGCTAACAAGGCGTAGGATACCGCTTCCTTGTTAGCTTCTAGTGTTGCAGATCTCTTTAAATCACTCTGTATCGTCCTGATACCACCGTAATTCTTCAAGGACGGTATCTTCTTTGCGAAACTATCTGACATTCATCACTCCGTCTGTGGGATCACATCTACAGCGACTAAGCATCTGCCACCCTTAAATGGAACACCTCTTTGTACATATAGCTTGTCTACTTGGCTATCATCGTCATATACACCAGCATCCATCAAACTATCCAATACTGCTTTACATATATTATCTATATCAAACAATCTCTTGCTTCTAGGACATACAATGATACAGACAGATAGCCTAGCTGTCCCTAACTTAGGTACATTATTCTCAGATACATAATCCGCTACAGCCTTCTTAAAGATAACACCAGCTTTAGATATGAACCGTCTTTTCCCATTAGCTTTCCAATAAGTATTAACGCTTGGTGGATATGGAAGTATAAACATCTTAGACCCTGCTAATATCTATCATACAGAAGTATAAGCCATGTTTAACAAATACAGCAAGATAAATATAACTTGCTATTAGGGGGAGGTGGATATACTATTATGTCTTGGGGGCATAACCCACCCCTCGCAAATGTAGTGTCTGACAGATGCGGATAAACGTGGCGTACAGTAAGTGTTTCCTTAGTTACCTTGCCAGGATTGGATCTACAAGGAATTATCGGGGCACAGTCTACTGAGAGATAACTCTCTAGCCTAGATAAACAAGAAGACACATCCTTTTAGGATCTTTCCCTTTAATTATACGGGTAAGGTTCTATCTGTCTCTAAAATCCCACCTCATCGCATACTTAGTCCCACCGATATACCGTGATCTTCTGTAAAACATATACTTAATACGTACCAGATATATCAGGTTCCGTTACCAAAAACAATTTTATATATAAAATTCAAAACACCACATAGTAGAAGTGGGAAACCGGAGCAGAAAACACACCTCTTTTCAGGGTAAAGTGGGAAAACTAGGAAATCTACCGAAAAGTTGAGAGGAAGCCCCTCACCGCTACCGGTAGGGTAGGGGGGGGATAGGGTGCCTTCCGCCACAAGTGTAATGGATACAGCGGCTTGCGTACCGTGTATGTATCGCCAGTGTGGTCAGCGTGCCATATCAGGCTTATATCGCTAGCTAGGAAACAGGGGTCGGAGTGTGGTGACTACAGTGTGGATAGATAGACGCGTAATTGTGTGAGAGTTATTCCAGATTCACACATCCTTTCGAGATTGAGAATATGTTCTTCAGTTCTTACAGAATTCCCACTTATACCCATAACCTCGCCCCAATTCAACAGTGATTCCCCACTTTGTATAGGATTGACGGTATACTCTGTTACCTTATTCCCACTCTCGCACGTATTCACCTCAACTACCTTCTTTGGCCTACCTCTGCCCTTCTTAATTCCAGTCATATATATACCTTTTGATTTAGCTAGTGGATGAACCGGTTCTACTAATTGAGACTGACTAATACCTATTGCATCGTCCGTGCTGATACTGGTATCGTAAATCATCCTTCGCACGCATCCACGAACACCAGGTACGCCGTGTTTCTTTACTCTAACTATGTAACCTACCTTCTCAATCTTCTGTAACATGAGGGCCATGTAGGATTTAGAACATCCATAATCCTTGCCCAATGCTGTACAACTAACAAAGCTCATACCCGCGTTATTACAGTAACTCGCATACAATCCTAGAATCCTCAATTGGCTAAGAGATAACCTTTTCTCTCTGAATGCTCTCAATGGGACAACGCAAAACTTCCTGCCGTCTTCCCTTTCTACTCTCTCAATCACTGGCTTCTCTGGTAACACGAATCCCATTTAATACCCTTTCAGCGATAGTGAAGACTCACATTATATATATTTAATGGAGGGTATTGACAATATGTATACGGATTGACTATTATTAGTACGTGCACCATTGCACAGATTCTCACGGAATGCATCACACAATGCAGATCGATATGTCTGTGAGTGCGAACATTGGGAAGAACCAAAATGATGACACGCGAGGAACTAGACACGGCAATTGTGGATGCTGTTGATACGTATAGGGAAGCGAAGCGCGCTGAACTAGAAATTATGGTTGAGAAAGCTACGGATGCTTGGAAGGAGGATTATGTTGATACTTGTTCTGACGATAATGCTTCTTGGCACACTTTGAGGGATGCTTTGGTTGCTTTGAGGGAGCACTCCAAGGAATATACTCAACGCACGAAAACTAGAGAAGAACTGGTGAAGGCGGTTGATGATGCGAAGTTTGTTTGTGCTGACGCTTATGATGCCGCTTCTGCTGCTGATGCTGCTTATACTTCTGCTGCTGATGCTGCTGATGCTGCGTTTGCTGCTTTGAAGGCTTACGACAAGGAGAACACATGAACTACTCAGACATTGAGACTTCTAATTCCAGATTTCATAATTTTGCCGAAGGGGTTTGCGAATCCTATCAAGCCAGTATGGTGAACAGAGAGAAACTGGTGAAGGCGGTTGAGGATGCTAGGGCTGCTTATGATGATGCTGTGTTGGCTGCTAATGCTGATGCTGCTGCGGGGGCTGTTTTGGATGCCGCTTATATTGCTTTGAAGGCTTACGACAAGAAGAACACATGAGTACATACACCCCAAATCGCTGGGTAGTATTGGAAATGACCCATGGCGATGATGTTATCAATAAAGTATTTGGCGGATGGTACGGTGGATATACTGGTGCCGATTCCTGGAAACTGGTTTATTCGCCGCATAGGGTATCCATTCACCTATCTATTCATCTATCTATTCATTGAGGTTATCTATGGAAGACTTAGAATTCAGTGACTATGAGTTAAACCAGGAAGCGGACATTTACCGGGACATTGAGACAGACAGTTACCTGGACGATCCTAGACACGATCAAGCCTATTATTTAAACCGAGGGGATTATTAAATGATCAGACTATGGTTAACGCCGATTCTATCGGCCATTGCAGTGTGGATAGTGTTTTTTGGAATACTACACGGACTAGAATATATGGCAACAGTCTACGGACAATAGTCCGGACATTTTAATTATGATAAGGGATTAATACGCCAGACTTTCGGCGCGTTACCTTGTGAGTGAGCGCTAACTAACGGTTAGCGGGTCAGTGACTGCTAACATTTCAAAAAAGCAAGCACTAACTATCCGTATCAGCAAGTAATTCAGGATGCCATATGGGAAGGGGCGGGCATTTTGTAACTAGTCCCACGGTGGTTGGCGACAGAATAGTTGGAGCTGGGCCGCAGAATTATTGTGGCTGAGCCAGCCAAATAAAAGCCCCATATACTCTTGGAAAGTCTGGCTCGATAATAGGCTCTAAACCTCGATAATGTTACCTCTAAACTGCATATGGTTCTCATCCCAGACTGAAGCCTTCTCTGGTTCCAGCATATGGCCATCATGGAAAGTAACCACGATAAAGCCAGCAACCCAGTTCCTCGGATTATCCTCCATATAGCCAGCAAATTGCTCACCGTAGGGGTTAGCTAGGGTGCCGCCATCAACGCCGAACCTGGTGCCGTTGTAGTCAGTGAACGGGGTTACTTTGAGAGAGTGTAGGTGTCCAGTTACCACGCTCTTGCCAGACTTCAGGGTATTGTTGTAGACCGCGTGAATACCATTATGATATCTGTGCTTAATCACCAACTCATCATTGACCCAAGCGCTCCAGCACTGGTTCCATCTAGGGAAGTGATCCTTGAGGGCAAACCCTTTAATACCTTCGTACTCAGGTGACTGGGCCGCTAGCCTAGTCTCAAACCTAGCATCGTGGTTGCCGAGCTGCCAGTATAACTTAGCATTCTTGCCAGCCTCCTCAACCATCTGGGAGAACTCTTGGCAGGCTTCCAGCTCCTCTTTGACAGTAGGTGACTTATCCCAGCCTATCCTTGGCCATCTACTGGCACGTGCCCCATCAAATATATCGCCATTGAAGTGTACGGCAACAGGTTGCAACTCTTTGACAAACTTAACGAACCCACGCTGGGCGGTAGTCCTCTCGCCAGGCCATACGTGAGCATCTGATCCGATTATATGGATGCCATTAAGTGTATCAATCTTGATACGTCCTGGTGCTTCCGGCAAAACATATACCTTACCTGATATTGCCGACAACAAGGTGCCAGTCCTATTCTCAACTGCCCTCCGCCTCGTATGTACCGCCCTCTCAGACATCTGTAGTCTTTTGGATACAGCCTTTGCACCACCTAACTCACGCCATATATTGATAAAGTCTTCGTCAGATACAGCCATTAATGCCCCCTAGTTGGCGCAGGTCGCCATATATCTTCTCGGATAACCATAATTGCAGTGTTGAACGTAACAATAACGGACTCGTTATATAGACAGTACGCAGGATTGATATCCTCAAGTCTCATAAAAGCACCCCAAGGTGCGGTTGCACTTGACTTGTAGAACAGGATAGGTTTGGATGGGAATGCGTCTAAAACTGTCTCGGTCCAGTAGGCACCGATATCGCCAGCATTTGACCTGACTAAGCGTAAGTGCCAGCCTGGAATCTCTTGTGCTTCGAGATCCAGTTTGAGGCTTTTAAAGATAATGTTTTTAAGGTTTTCCAATAGCCTGTTTAGATTCAGTAGCTTGCGTTACCTCAATCCACTTCTGTAAGTAGTGTAATGCTTTTAGTTGATCCTCTAGGCCACCCTTATCGTTACATCTAGCAACATACTTAATGACATTGCCGCGAAGGTATCCGATAAACTCTGCATCCGACATCCACGCGCTCATAGCATCCCAAGGTTGTATTGACTTGTGTGTGTAGTGTGTGCCACCAACCTGCCTACCGCTTGCGCTCATATACCAGTATCCCTAGTCTATCGTACAGCTCCTGCACCCTGTTACCATTCTGGTCAACTAATGATTCGACTTTAGTATTGAATTGGTCATATAATTCATATGCTGGCTTCACCGGCTTGGTGTCCGTTAGGCAAGGGTATTGGCACGCCTCAATTTCCGCATTATATGCCATAACACGTGTAGAAAGGCAAATTAAAACAGCGACAAGCAACACTAAGTTAGTCTTCTTTATCATATAACCTCCATTAAACGTAAAAGTGGTGCTGGTCACAGGTCGTTAGCAGCCTAAGTTTGCTCCAGCTCTTGGGCTTTTCGATCCACGTAGCATGGAAGTGGGTAGCCTCGAACTTGCCACCACCATACAACGCAGTCTTAGCGGCCCTCTCAGACTTCATCCAAGCCTCGCTCTGCTTATTAGGCCGATGCTCTGGCTTAACTACCCCACCAGCCATCTTCTCAGGCACCCACGAGAACTGGTAAGGAGCTAATATAACCTTGGATATATCGCCATCTGGACCCATCCGGTTCAATGCGACCTGTGCAATCTTAGTCATACACACCTCATTCTGATTGCGACCTTCGAACCAGACCGTCAGGGTTAACCACATCAAAAGTTCAGTCATGTGTTCTCCTCCTCAATTCCAAAATGATTCCTGATAATTTCCAGCAATTGTTCCAATGCATACTCCTCTTGTCCTGTGTCAAGCTGAACCGACTTCCCAACGCTGATACACTCGCTCACAATCAACTCAGCGAACTTTTCTAGGTATCCATCTAGCATCACTCCATCCCCAATATCAGGATGATAAACATTCCCATCAGGAGGACAGTCAAATCCTGCTTGTTTAGCAAGTTCTCTAATTCGTTTGTTCATGCTTCCTCCTTTGATTGTTTATCCCTAAGAATATGTTCACTGTGAATTGTGTACAGCTTCCCGCCGATCTCAAGTCGTATACCAGTATCGGCTTTGTCTTTGATAGTGCGTGCAAGTAAGACATTTGACAGGACAACGCCGCAACCAAATCCAATGTACCATCCGTAAAATGCGCATGTAAAAATCAACTCCCAATCGTAATTGCTCATGTGTTCTCCTCATCGTAAGCCTTCAAAGCGGCAAATGCCTCAGCATAATCTTTCCAATGATCAGCATAAGCATCCCTAGAAGAATAATCCCAACTAACCCTAGCATCCTCCACCGCCCTCACTAATTCTTCTCTAGTCTTGCTCATGTGTTCTCCTTGTTATTTCTTGCCAAATTAATACGTCTGCCGCTCCAGTGAACACCATCCAAGCCGTAGAAATTCTCTGAAGTAAATTAATTCCGGGTCTAGACATAGGTCGAGCCTGCGTCCAAGCGCCAGCCCGGAATTCCGTTTGTGCGTCCCAGGATTTCATTTGGTCAGCGGAAAATACTCTCGGCGTTCTCACGTGCTCTTCTCCTTTAGCTTGGCTTCAATTATTCTTACAAAATCTCTCATGTCATCACCTTCCAAATAAAATCAATGTACGCTCTCAACTCATCCACTTCCTCCTGTGCTCGGTGCTTTAACATCTGCTCAGTAACCATCCCGCTCTGATGGTCTGGATGTGTCTCGCACCTCTCAGAGAAAGTTTTA
>Ga0209850_1000034_pt1 | contig 18632 bp, 20 predicted proteins | sample GWRWT2_2Sept14_FD_187193 | JGI IMG/M metagenome (GOLD analysis project Ga0209850, IMG submission 187193) | Sand microcosm microbial communities from a hyporheic zone in Columbia River, Washington, USA - GW-RW T2_23-Sept-14 (SPAdes) (version 2) ...
ACCTGTTATTTGAGCGTCGACATAGGCCTTATTTGTTAGATCGTTAGGGTTAACGGGAGCCACGGGTTGAGAGATAGCACCCGACATTGTACCACCTACGAGTGGTAAAAACGAACCAGAAAGAGAGGATGTATTTACATCCAAAACAGTACCCGTAATGAATAAATTTGACCCCAACGTTAAATCTGTTGCTGTGGTTGATATCGAGCTTGAACCTTTGAGTTGAGACGTACCATTTAAGTTGGCTAGTTTAGCGTTTGTGATAGCCAAATCTGAGATAATGGGTGATGATGAGCTAGTTCCAACACCTCCCAAATCTCCAGCTAGTTGAACCTTACCTTTGATCAAAGTTGTCGCATCTGGTGTACTTGAACCTGTTATTTGAGCGTCGACATAAACTTTATTAGCGAGTGCGTTACCTGTAGAAGGAGCCAGAGGTTGAAAAAGTTCACCGCTCATGGTATCTCCCGCCTTTAGTACATAGCGGGCATCTGTGGATGCTACATTGTTGATAATTTCTTGCCAGTTTACACCATCTGAAATATATGTTCGACCATTATTTAAAGGTGTTGGATCACCACTTACAACATAAATGTCTCCATTTGGACCGGGAGTAACTGGTCTGGATACTATTGTACCGGTGGTAACATTTCCAAACAATAAGGTTACATTTCCACCACTAGTTGGAACGGGAGATACACCATTAACAGAACCCACAAACTGACCACTTATATCAGTTGTTGGAACACTGGCCGATCCTGTAATTGGAGAGGTTCCATTACCCTTTAAATAACCAGTTAAAGATGAGGTTCCAGTCCCACCATTAGATACTGGTACGACTGGTAAGGTGTAGGAATCAACACTTATATTCGTATTTAACATGGTTAATCCTGGCCCTAGAGAGATGTCTGTTGTGTTAGAAGATAGAGAAGAAGAACCCTTAAGTTGACTTGTACTGTTCAGATTTGCTAGTTTAGCGTTGGTGATAGCCAAATCTGAGATAATGGGTGATGATGAGCTAGTTCCAACACCTCCTAAATCTCCAGCTAGTTGAACCTTACCTTTGACCAAAGTTGTCGCATCTGGTGTACTTGAACCTGTTATTTGAGCGTCAACGTATGCTTTATTTGCTAGGTCGCAAGGACCTACGGGTGGTTGGCATTGAACAACCTTAGATGGTGGTTGTATAGTCAGATCACCCGTTAAAGTTCCACCTGTTAAAGGTAAACCGCCACCACCCCCCCCTGTAGCAATTAGTTGAGCCACAGGATCGTATAATTTAAATCGACTCATTTATTATTTCCTTTTTTACATTTATTTCCATTAGTGGGTTTTTAATTTTTCACAAAGCCGCTCGGTGTCGGACACGATAGAAGAAGAATGGTATGGTAATGGATATAAAATGGAAAACTATTACAACGACGAAAGATAAGTACTCTTTTGAGACCTATTGTCCCACATCCAAACACAAACTACTTGACTCAGATGACTCAGCTAAAAGAAGATGGAACCGTAGATAACGTCACCATTCAATCCGAGAGTAAAGAAGACTTTGAAGATAGTTTGAAAAGGTATATTTTAACTTTAAACCCAGATATGACTTATATTTCTAGAAAAAAGGTTTTCGACGAAGTTCAAAAATCCTAAACAAAACATTTTCACTGTGGATTTTTAATGGTTTAATAGACCTTAAAATACGAAATAGTGGATTAATCCACTATTTCAATTTAATGGTTTAAAAGACCATTAAATTGAAATTTAACCAATTGGGATAGGGTAGTATATGCGTTTTTTATAAAATTTTTAAACATTTAAATTTAATGGTTCAATAAACTATTAAATTTTAACCTATTTCAAAGCCTTTTCAACATATTTTTGGTAGCGTTCGGGTTCGTTTACCTTTAGTTCGTTCCACCTCTTGCCACACTCTGCTGTGACTTTCTTGGTGGATAAGCTTGGGAATTCTTTCTTAACTAATGGTCGTTCATCTTCACAAAACATAAAGTAAGAAGATAACTTACTTGGGGTCTTGTTTCTCCTTTTTTCCAACTCTTTCATATCAAGGTATCTTTCCTTGTCTTCGGCCGCCTGTTCGTAGTACTTGCTTTTCTGTTTTGTGGTCAATTCTCTCCACTTACATCCCAAAAGAGACATGATTTGATGTGGTTTACAATCAGGATTATCCAATACAATTTTTTGTCTCATATCTTGACAGAAAAACATGTAAGCCGACTTGTTGCGCTTGGGTCCTGGCGTTAAATTCTTGCTCTTTATACCAAAGACCTCGGAAGCAATCTTACGTTGAAAGTCTGGCGACTCCCACTGTTTTCTGACTTCTACAACAGATACTTCTTCAGAGTTTTCTTTGATAGATAAAAGGCCGTCCAAGACTAGTATATTTAGATTTTGAAGTAAAATTTTTTTACTCTTAGCTGCCATCTTACACAGATTATTTATTATAATAGCTTTGGATACCGAATTGAATGTTACTTTAAACTGGAATTGGATAAAGTGTGACTTGGTGTCACAGACAACTTAAAGAATCGTCCATTGTTCACGGACGATTCTTTATAATTTTTAATGCTTGTAGTAAGCAAATCTTGTTAGTATTTTCAGCTTTAAGGTCAATAGTTTCCATTATATCTTTATTTTGAAGAAATTTCATTTTTGTGCAAGGTCAAAACTATCTTCATTAAAAGAATTTAATGGATACCGCGACTTTTTAAAGTGACACCTGAAATCATTTTTTCTTGGTTTAATTTAACCATAGTCCCACCACTGGTTGCTGAAAGATAAGAATGGTTTCGAGCTGGACGATTGTTGGTTAAAGCTACGGTTTGGCCTCCCAATTCGTAAACATTAGTATTTGGTTTAATGTTCAAATTAGAAGTTGTTTGAGCCTGGTAGTTCGGAACATTCTTTGACAACTCAATGGAGGTATTCAAGTACTTTTGTTGGCTGATTCTTTTTTGGTTAATGTGATCCACGTTTGATGTTAAAAGAGAATTATCTAATGTTGGAATGTTATGGTCTCCACCATCCTTTAATTTTTTAACATTTGAAGTAGCATTGATCGATAGGCTACGACCATTCAAGTATAAATTAATGTTACTTGGTGGTTCCTGAGGACCTTCTTTTTTAAACGACCTTTGTGATTGAGCCGACACCTTCATCGGATTACGATGAATTTGCTTAAAATACTCCACGGTGTCGGGGGTAATTCTTTTGGTTTGGTCCACCCTACACCTTTTACTTGTTACGCTTGTACACGTTCTTGGTAGTCGTGACAACGGCAACAAATCTTCTTGACGCAAAATAGGTGGTCTGAAAGCACCATTGTCCATAATTCTATATGGTAGTTTGCAACCACCACCCGACGTAAACAGTCCATTCATAGTACTGCCAGAACTCCCACCGTCTATACCCATCAAACCGCTGCCCGTGTTACCATGATTAGAGTATTGGACTGTGACCATTGGATTGTTGCCTCTTGCGTACACATTAATCATTTCATTGATTCGACTGCCAGAGTCGTCATTCCAGTCCAAAAGATCGTTGTTTTCACCCACTTTAATAATACGACGTGTATGGATGCCTGATGGTGGATCTTTGACTATATCAAAGTTTCCGTTCCAAACTTCTACCGATGGTAGAGTCGCTTTACCATAACTTGTCAATGCTGAATAGGAAATCATTTATTATATCACTTTTAATGGTAACCACACCTAACGCTAAATTTCTAAATTTTCCAAGCGTTCCAAAAGATTTCGTGGTCTCTGGGAAGGATCTTTTTGAAGACAATCGTAGATAAGGTTCGAAAAGCTTTGGGGGAGCTTTTCTATATTTTTATTATTCAAGTTGTATTCAATGACGTCTTCCTCCTTTAAAAACGGAAACCTCATAAGAGTCAAAAAATGGAGCATTATACCAAAACACCAAACGGTGTGATCCCAAGCTTTATAAGAACCATTCTCAACGTATTCGTACGGGATATATTCAAGTGTTCCTTTGAAAGAGGTAAAATCAACCTTTGAATCGATTTGTTTGGCAACCCCAAAATCAATAATGGTTATTTCCTCCTCATCCAATAAAATGTTTTCTGGTTTCAAATCGTTATGGTGTATCCCAAGCTCGTGTATATCCTTAATTTTATGGCAGACTTTAATCATGTATTTTTTAATTTGGTTCAAGTAGGTTTGATAGAAGAAGTTTGTCTTGTATGCTTCGTATCGAACCAAATCCGTAATTTTTTTTTTATGGGAAGTTGTTACTTCTTCAAGTGATCTTCCACCATTGTCCATGATCAAGATATAATGGTCGTCATCGTCATAATATGCGTGTAATTTTAATCCTCCAAGTTTATCATATACTTTAACCATAAACTCAGCTTCCTTACTAATTCGTAAATTAGGGTCAATTATTAACCCTTTCATATTTTCGGTACTCAAATTTAGGCTTAGAGGTTCTTCCAACCTTCCTTCAACGAAATCCTTTTTTAAAGATCTTTTAAGTATTAACTCCTCTCCTGTTTTTTTATCAATTACAAGGTAGATAGTACCATAACCACCTTCGGTATAGTAGTCAGCGTAGTTGTAATCGTCGGAAAGACCGCAATCTAACCACAATCCTTCGCTAATATATTTCCTGACCGATTTCTCGGCAAATTCGTCTTTAAAAAGTGACATTACAATGTTTTTCTTCTGTGATTTATTAGAGAAAAAATTTCAGTTTTTTCTCTCCGAAATCCGAAAAAAATCGCGCTTATGGTTCCTAGAACCATTACTAGAATATTTTTACCTGGATTTACAGAAAATTGACTGTACTCTCTATAGATAATAAATTTATTAAACAGATAACCATTGATGGTAAAATGAACCCAACAGCCCAAAAATGTATCGACAGATTTGTCATACAGTCAAAGTTTAGAGAAAGGTACCCTGATAAAGCCAAGGCTATTCAAGGTATGACCGTACCCAGTTCTTACTGTGACTCGATTGAAGATTTGTTGGATTATGCCAACGAGAAAATTCAAAACCAAAAGTTAAAGCTTGAACAGGAGAAGAAAACGAGAGAGAGGATTGGTGCACCATGCAAGTTTGACAAGTATGGTAAATACAAGTATTAATTTCTTAGTTTATTTTTTAATGGAGTATAACTCCATTAAAAAAATTAATATTTAAAAGTGCAATCGGTCTTTATGGTTGAACCGAGCGTCTTGACAACTTCCCACACCTTTCGTTTGTTATGGTCAATTCTAAAGTTGGGGAACGTGTTTCTTAGATGGTTCTCGAATTGCCTTCGATGTACCACATTATTGTTTGGTTCAAAAGAGGTTAGCGAAGCCCTTAAATTGTCTATTATATCAGAATCAAATATAGTGGTTAGATCGACCTCTGGCTCGCCAAATCGTTTATATGAGACGTGTATACTTTCGAGGTTGATTGGATCTTGTTGAGAAGGAGTTAAATTCAAGGTGTCCTCTACCATTTGATTTCGGTTCAAGTTGACAAACCATAGAAACTCTTCGTTCTGGTCGATAATGGCGTCTAGACACCTTACCAACCAATCGAAATTAATGATAATCCAGTTTTAATGACTAAAAGCATCATTAAAAATTAATTTTTTAATTTAAATTTTACAATTTCCCCACCATGCTTACAATAAACCTTTGAACGCTTTTCAAAGTGTTTCTTTAAAGTAGGGTGCGAATCAACCAAATCAAATATAATCGGTTCAACATCTTTCCTCCTCATAACACGTCCTATAAATTGTATGTAGTAACTAACCATATCCGCCGCGGCCAATAGAGTATCTAGTCGTGGATGGTCAAAACCAGTACCGATTTTTGAATTTGTTCCAATAAGGATACGAGCGTCCTTATCAAACACTTGTTGTTTCCCAAGGAGAGAAGTCACCCTCTCCCCCAGCTTTTCTAACGAATCTAGTAAGTGTTGACCATGTTCTACTCTTTTAACTAAAATAAGGAAAACTCTATCCTTAAATTCTCTGACAATATTTATGATGAGTTGATTCCTTGTTTCGTCTCGTGCTTGTTCGTCCAGAATAATGTTCCAATCCACCTTTTGTTTGTAGTTTGGACCCGTTTTCAAATATTTATTTTCGTTTGGAGAGAAGCCTGTTTTTACAGCATAAACGGTATGTTTTTTGTTTAAGGTATATTGTACCATTTCTTTACCAAAAAACAATTTAAAAAAGACATTGTACCCATCGTCTCTATATGGTGTTGCGGTTATGCCTAAAAGATACCTAGGTGTTAGGCACAATAGATTTTTAGAAAGTTTTTCAGTCATTTGTAGGTGAGCTTCGTCCACAACAACGAAACCGTAAATTTTTAAAAATTGTGGGGCCAGTTTATGGATGTTGCAAGCATTAACGATACAAAAATCTGGAGTGTTAAGAGTATCCATATTTTTAATTTTTCCCGGTTCAATTACCATCACACTTGCTTTCGGTATAAATTTTCTAATTTCCGACTCCCACTGTGAAAGCAGTGGTTTTTTAGGTACTACGATAAAAGTTTTCAGTTTGATTTTACTAGCCATATTTATGGCTGTGACAGTCTTTCCAAAACCCGTATAACACGACAACATTACACTTTTATGTTTTTGTAGCAAACCGAGTGCTTCATTTCGACATTTTCTCTGTTCTCCTCTCAAACTACCTTCGAAACTATGAGTTATATTACCAAGCGTGTTACGGCTTGGTCGAACCGTTGCTATATTTTTTTTTAAAGCTAGTTTAATACCATCTTCTTCTTTCGTGTCCGGCACCGAGCGGCTTTGTGAAAAATTAATACCATAATTAAACGGTATACTACACGGCCTGTTTGGACCATTTTCTAAATACAAATATACATTCTTATTGTTATTTGGAGCATTACCAAAAAATTTTCCACCAATCTCAATTTTAATGGTTAAATCCTTTTTAAGTTTTGCCAAAACAGCATCATCTGTGGGGACTACAAGCGCCATTTTTATTAGTTTATTAATTAATATTTTTTTTATGGATAAAATCATTTTAAAAAAATTCAAGAAGGGTAAAATGTGGACAACGTCTCCCACAACGCAGAAAATTGATTTTAACCTGAAAAAATAATGGTTAAATAAACTTGTACGATGAGTTTACTAAACGATTTTCTTAAATCTCTAACTATGCCTGTTGGCGATCTCGCCAAATGGCTCTACGAAGAACATCAGGTGCCAGTAAACGATACCATTGCAAAGTGGAACTCTCTTACTGGTATGAAAATAACCATAGAAGAAGACGTCGTTAATTGTGAAGAAGTGGCCGATCAAACCATTGCTATTAAAAACAAGAATCAAAACGTCAATAACATACAATTGGACCCTAAGTTGTGTCAACACCTCTTTATTGCCGGAAAACGTCGTAATCAACAGTGTACAACAAAGCCCAAGGGAGGAAACGACCGATGTAGCGCTCACAAAGCCAAACCAAAGGCAAAAACGTCTCCAATAACGAGTCCAAAAGTCGCTCCGAAAAAGAAAAAGACGTATGATTCAAGCGAAGAAGAGGAAGATGTCGAAAGTGAAGCAGAAGTTGAAAAGAAGGACGCCCCGGAATCCGACGACGAGGAAGAAGTCCCAGTCAAAAAGTCACCACAAAAGTCTGTTTTCGACACTGACAGTGAAGAGGAAAAAGAATCTAAGGTAAAAAAGAGAAAGGCCATAAAAAAATCTTCACCAAAAAAGAAGGTTCAAGCCCATTACGCCTCAGCTAGCGAAAGTGAAATATCTCAAAGTGACTAGAACCATTAATTCCAAATCCCTATCCCAAATCCATTTTTTAAACTCCTAGGAGTTTAAAAAATGAAAAATTTTTTAAAAAATAAAGGAATAATGGAAAATATATTTTTCACAAAGCCGCTCGGTGCCGGACACGATAGAAGAAGAAGATGGAAAATATAACATGTATTAAAGGTTGTTGTAATCTAAAAATTTGTAAAAAAAATCAATCCGCAGATTCTGCTACTCAACACCCTTTCGAAAAAAGAAAAGCAGGCATATTTGTCTGGCACCAAGGTAAGATTCTTGTAACCCAGTCTCATAACAGTTGTTGGGGTATACCGAAAGGTTCCATGGAACCTTACGATGATAATCCAAAGAGTTGTGCGGAGCGTGAACTGTTTGAAGAAACAGGGTTAAATGTAACCTTAAAAGATTCCGAATTGTTTAAAATTTTATTGGGCAACTGCTACGTGTACAAAATTTCAATTGATAATATGGATAAAGTTAACCTTGAAAACTTGCCAAATTTAGATTCGACTGGTTTAGGTTGGATCTATCCAGGGTGTGCGTACGATCTAAACTTAAATTTTTTGACTAGAAAATTACTTCTATATTAATTTTTAATGCTTGTGTAAAGCATTAAAAATTTTTTTACAATTTAACTATACGTCGAGCCATTAAAAAACATAAAATTAACAGTCCGATAATGGCTAAAATGTACAATGTTTTATCGGTGTCATATAGACGACTGCAGATAGGACACGTGTCAATATGTTGAGCGATACTAATACAGTTTAATGGCGGTGGTTGAACATTATTAACGACACCCAACGAATGGTGTGGATGAGGGTGATGGTATTCGTGGTGATGAGAATGTGGTGCAAACCCACCAGAGTTCAAAATATTTGTTTTAGATTCCAATTTTCTAATCGGTAGGTTTTCTGGTCCCATTGAACCACCATTAGATCTTGGAAATATTGGAGTAACCACAGGACTCATATTTATTATAACCGTTTTTTGACCCTTTCGAACACGTATCAATTTTGTTTTATGAAAAGGTTAAGAAGAACTTAAAATAAATTTTAATAATAATATTATTATTAAAATTTTAAAGGTGACAAATACTTTAATTTCAACGAATTTTACAAGTACTACACTTTTTGACATATACAAAGTAAACTGTGAGCAAAACAGAGACCACGGTAAAAATTATTGCCCATTGTTTAATTTTGGCTTGTTTTTCTGCACCGATTGCTGTACCGGCGCCGGCAAATGCCAGTGGAATAGTGAGACATGCCCCACAAAAGTTCTCCTTGACTACCATTGTTTTATTTACTGTTGTTTTTATGTCATTTGTCTGATTGTAATTCTCGATGTTGGTTGCTACGGATGAAGATGGACCTATACATATAATCAAATATGAAATGCGTGTATTAAGGTCAATAGCGTACCATTCTTGGACACAGCTGGAAAGTTACCACTACTTGTGTTTTCTACGAAAGCGAAAGATGAACCATTAAAATATGATATTTGACTGTTTAAAGTGTTAGTCGGTGTCATACTCATACTGGCACCGTAAATAATATATTATTTACGGTGCCAGTTGTGTCTGTTCCTTTTAAGGTAGAATTTGCACCAGCTGCTAACTTTATATCTGTTATCTTTTTAACCACAGCAACACCAGAATTTATTCCTATATCGGCCAAATCCCCAATCGTAGTGTCAAATTCAATCACTCCATACTGAGATGTTCCAGAAGAAAGACATAAAAAAGCATAAAAAATTTATTTAAAAGCTTTATTTTTTTCAAGGCAATCGTAACCACAAAAATATACTTGTTTGTTTCTAAAGACAGATGTGATCTTATCGGACCCAAGTTCTTTTTTGCATTCTAAACACCTGTTTTCACCACCCCCATCGACCCTAGAAATCCTCTTTTTCATCTCTTGTTGTGGTGCAATTGAACTTTTAAATCTTTCGATAAAATCAGGGTTCTCTGTCTCTATTAAACTGTTTTCTAGAAAACTTAATTCTTTTTCGATTAAATTTTCCAATTTCGTGGTCAAATCAACGTGTTCTTCTTCTTCTATTTTTTTTACTAGAGGTTTGCTCGCATACCTAGTTAAGAATGACTGTATAAATCTGTCTGAGAAGGGTTGTCTAGTGTAGGGATTGATTGGAACATCCTCTTTTCGAAACAAATCATAGAGCTTGTACACGTTAAAACAATACACTTCGTCGAGGTCGGTATAGAACACAATGTCCTCGTCGTTTTCATCCTCAATTTGATCCCTATTTTTACATATACTTTTTAAATCGGGTAACTCTATCTGCATGGTTGGTTTGTTCCATAAAATTGGTCTGGTCGGTTTTCTAAGCATAGACGAACCTATGTGAATATTTTCAAAGAAATTCTTGGTAAAGTGTAACCTTTCTTCTTCCAACTTTTCCAGTACAAAGTTTCGAGTGTTTTCAGGCACATTTTTAACCATAAATATTTCCGGTAATTTATCAGCGTCGGTTAAGAAGGGTAGTGTACCAGGTAAATAAATTTGTTCTCTAAGTCGTTTTATAAAGACCGAACTAGTTATAAAACTTATATTGATTTTTAAAAAAATTATAATGTTTGCGAGTAACCTAACGAATGATTCTCCTGTATTTGAATTTTTATAGATTGTTCTAACCACGTTTTCAATAAATTCGCTATTACCCGATCTATATGCTATAGGTACGTTTCCGCCTATAGCGTCTTGTAAAGCTTTTGAAAGGTCAAATTTAGCCAATAAAACCATATCTTCGTTTGGTTTGTTCCTCATAAGCTCTTTGATGTGTTCATTTTTGTTTTGGTTCCATACACGAACATAGTCAATTTCAGCCTTTAACATGTCTTCATTTTGCAATACAATACCTCGGGTATTCGTGTCCACAGCAACCATTAATTTGTGGGTTTCTCCATTTTTAATTATGGTCAATTCGTGACCTTTTTGAACTTTATTCGAGTGACACTGAATAGAGTAGTACTTTTGCTTTGGTTGGTAAAATTTCTTACCGTCGTATTCAATGTATTCGTTGTAGTCGATCACATCTTCAAATTCACCTTCTAATGGATGAATATAGATATGGTTTACGATATCCTTAACCCAAGGTATTTTTTTATATAAAAATTCACAATCTTTTTTGGTCAAATCAGCCATAGTTTCAAAGAAAATTTTATCCGCAATAGGTTTAGGTTCTGGTACTTTTGGTCTTGGTACCGGAGAATCTTTGATTACAGCAACTTTACCGCATCGTTTCTCTGGTACCGGTTCGATAACTTGAACCAGTCTGGGATCTTCCCTCTTCTCCTCGATTCTTTGGCGTACCTTCTGAAGTCTGTCTTCTTCGTCTTCTTCATCTTCACTGCTGCTACTGCTACTGCTGCTACTACTCTCTTCTTCACTACTAGTCATCTCTCCAAATAAATCGACTTTTGATGGTAATGGTTTAGACTCATCATCTAAAGATGGTAACGGTCTCTTCTTATAATAATTTTTATAAAAAATATCTATGGGAAAGTTTTGGTTCAGAAAACCTTCCATAAAGTTTGAAAAGTCGTCTATAGATATTTTTTTGGAGGTTACTTCATCCATTATATTTTTAATCAAATTTGTATTTGGTTCATTGTCTGAATCCTCCATATAGTTGGTTAATTCGGTTGTAACATTGGTCGTGGTCAGATTGTCCAAATTCAAAAGTTTGTTAAAATAGTTTTTTAAAAGGTTGGTATCATCCTTATCGACATGTTCCAATAACCTTTTTTTATAGTCCTCTTCTAAGGACTGTCTTAACTTTGAAAGTTTAGTATTTTTCGAAGGCTCAGATTCTATTTCATCTAAAGCTTCGCTTAGCTCTTGCATTTGTAACATTTATTTATTGGATTTTTTATATGTAGTTGGGTTTACAACTAGGCCGGCCTATAGGGCTGACATAGAGTTGGGGAGCATTAACAGGCGGGATGGTGGGTTTCCCCTTCGTAATGTAGTTGGGTTTAGTATAAGATCGACAGAAAAGAGTGCGTTTCAACCAGGTTGCAGAAATATGATTTTATCCTGATTTTTAACCATAAAATTATATATTGTACTAGTGACAATGCCTAACCAAAAAATTGAACTATTCTTTGCTGACGATTACCCAGAAGAAAGAGCTGAACAAATTAAAAGCTGTTTAGCCTTCTTTGACGACCATAACCTAGGAGAGCAAGAAGAGAAAAGAATAAAGGAAGTTCTTACATTGGAAAATAAAAAATCCGCGATAAAAGTAGTTGTTTATAATCAAGCGGATTTGGATGGATACGAACGACCTTATAAAACGTTGACAATTGGTAGCGATAATTATTATTTCTTATGTAGTGGTTGGGAAGACGTCTTCTCTTATGATAAATTTGAAACATCCTTTTATGATCGTATAGACACCATTAAAATACACGATATTCAAAAACTTATATTTTTTTCTTTGGTTGAAGATTGCTTTAATAACCCCATAGAAGAATTAAAGAAATATTTTAAGATTAACTTCGACCAGAAACCAGGCAATAAGCTAACGTAAACTCCAAATTAACCTAAATAGATATTCAAAAACTTGTATTTTTTCTTTGGTTGAAGATTGCTTTAATAACCCCGAGAAGAATTAAAGAAATATTTTAAGATTAACTTCTACCTAAATAATTTTTAATGCTTTAAAAAAAGCATTAAAAATTCTTACTTTATACCAATTTTGCGACTTACAAAGCACCAATCATATCAAACTAAAGACGTGATTCCAGTCCAATAGAACAATTACGCTGTTGGTGGACGTTTGCAGAAAATTGAAATTTTACTCGAAAAAAAGATCTAAATAAACGCAACTATGACTCTTATTATGGAAATTATGAAAACTATCGCTCAACCTATCGGTGAGCTTACAATGTGGTTAGAAAAAACCTACAGCGTCCCTTCTTCCGAAACCATTGCAAAATGGCACTCCCTAACAGGTATGAATATTACAATCAAAGATACAAGTGCATCGTGCGAACCAGTCGATACAATGAATGTTCCCACCACCAAAGCAACCAAAACAACGAAAAAAAATATTCCGAAAACCAAGGACTTGTGTCAGCATATTTTTGTAGTGGGTGCTAAAACTGGTGAACAATGTACCACAAAACCTAAGGGTGGGGCTACTCATTGTAGCGCTCATAAACCTAAGAACAGCGTCGTAAAGGATAAAACAGCCAAAAAAGAAAGGGTTAAATCAGCGGAGAAAATCGACTCTGATTTTGATGCTGATACCGAAGAAGAAAAGGAGGAAGTTAAACCTAAAAAAAATAAACCTGAAAAACCGAAAAAGGTTGAAAAGAAGCCTAAAAAGGCGGTTGTTGATTCAGACTTTGGTCCTTCTGATGACGAAGAAGGTAATGGTCCGGTAAAGCCTTTATTGAAAAAAAAAAGTAACCCTCAACCTAAAAAAGCATACAATACCGACGATGAAATTCTTGATGAAGATCTTGACCTTAACGATCTTTAATATATATGTTTATCATTTTTTAAAGCTTTTTAAAGCTTTAAAAAATTTTAAATTTTTAATAATAAATGAACCAGCTCAAAGGTGTACTGCATACTTCGCAGTTTAACTCTTTCGTCGGTGAAAGGGTTACTATCAATTCTGACGGTGTTAGAACAAAAAAGGTGGATTTTAACCTGACCCCAGTAATATATTACATCGAAAGAGAAGATCGAAAGGGACCATGGGAAACTTCAGCGTTAGATAGGGAACGATTCAACCAAAGAATCAAAAAAATTGAGATTGAAATAGGATGGTGCTTCGAACCATCACATAGACAAAAAATTTCTAATTTTCAAAAAGTGGATTCTGAAAATGGTAAAAACAGACCTGAATATTAGGAACAAAAGACCAAATCCACTTTTTAAAAAAGTTGGGCAAGGGTACTACCCACGGAAAAGTTTCAAATTTTAATTTAATGGTTATTTAGACCATTAAATTAAAATAGTGGATTAATCCACTATTCTCTTTTATAAAGTTATATAAACCATAACTTTTTTCTATTTTTAAAAAATTCATTGTTATGGCAATGTCTGATGCACCATAAAATGTTTCAAATGCAAAAATTATTGTTAACCATTTTTTAATGCTCATTTTTTAATGCTTAATGTAAGCATTAAAAATTAATTTAATGTTTTATGGTCATTAATTCCATTTTTAACTGTAATATTTCTATTTCTTTGTTTTTAAGGTCTGTTTGATGCTTTGATTCGTTTAATTCAATTTTCCCGTTTAATAATTCCACGGCGTGTTGTAGTTTTTCCATTTCCGATGTATGTATTAAATTTAAGGTTTCAAGTTTCCTCTCCAATTCTATATTAGTTTTTGTGATGTCTGTTAGGCATCCTCCATACTCCTTCGATAAATCTACGTATTTATCGCTCAAAAGTTTCAATTGTTGGTTTGATAGGACCACTATTTCGTTTGTGGTTTGACCATCTGGTCCTTTAACCTTTAAAAATTGACACTCTAAATCATCTGAAAGATAGTTTTTAAGGTCAAGTTCTACTTTAGATGTATATTGTGGGTCGATGTAAGCATATTTACTTAGTTTTATTTCTAATGGTGACCAAGACCTGCGGTGCTCACCGGTTCTTCTACACAAATCTATGCTTCTTCCATACTTGTAAACCTTATCTGAATTTTTAAAGTTCTTTGAACCTAGGGCTTCTTTGAAAATTTCGTTTTCTCTAAGGTCGTTAACACCACCCAAACAAAACAAATATATACAATGAGTAGAGGTTACATTGCACTTTAAAACATTTTTAACAGATTCAGGGTCTGCTCCACCTTTGATTTGCTTGGAGAGTTGCTCTCGTTGTTCTTGAGTGCCTAGATGAGCCGTGTATATCACTTTCGTAGCCCATTTTCTAAACCTTTCGACAATTGGGTTACCTCGAGAGGTATAGATGACCTTTAATAGACCTTCATATGTTAGAAAGGTTACTCTACCGCTATTACTGTTGTTTGATGCATTCTCATCATTGATTAGAATTGATGGAACAGAAAATATTTTATAATGTAAAGGTGTGGAATAACCTCTTTCTTTATTAAATAAAGTAACCTTGTTAAGGTTCTTCATATCAAATACTTTGGAAATATCTTTAGCCTTAAAAAACACCCTATCTTCGCTTCTTTCTCCTCTCGTTTCAACGTTGTATAGATTGCCTCCATCGTCCATAAATTTTTCAGAATCTTCAAGTTCTATTAAGGGTGGTAAAGGATCATATTTATATACACGGTTTGAATTTAGAGAAGGTAGGTTGGATTTAGACCACTCTTCAGAAAGAAACAGTTTGGCTTTTAAAACCTTCGAAGTAACCACAAGCGGATTATCTTCTAGTTTCATTGCGTACAAGTGATCTTGGTGGGATACACCATATTTCTTGATTACACCTCGAATACTTGGTCCGCAACCTTTGAAAAAAAGTGGATCAAAAGATTTTAGTTCGTCGGCCGAATAATATAGTTTGTTATTGATAGTATATGTATTTGGAGGTACACTTGGCATATTTATTAACTAAAAAATTTTGTTGAAAAATAAAAAGTATAAATTTCGAATTAGCAACATAGTATTAATTGATGTAACCAAGCTGTTTTAATTTTAGATGCAAAAACGGTCCTATATCGCTTAATTTTATGGTGTATGGAACCTCTATTAAATTTATACCGTTTTCTTGGCACATTCGTCTTTTAAGCTCGTCTCGATATTTTTGGTTGGTAGAAGCTTCAACATTTTTATGAAAGAAGGATGTAAATTTATAATGTTGTTGACCATTATATTCTACTCCTAATTTTAAAGCTTTGTTGAAGCAGTCAATTTCTAAATTGTTTCCCGTAACTGGATTTTTTAAAAAGTCGGGTCTAGCCTTTGGAAACGGAGACTGAAATATGGTTTCAAGAAACCTTCTACATTCGATTTCCCCACTAGATTCAGATTTGTTTTCAAGAGGTCTTGTTTGACCTTTAAACATATAAATATTATTCAAGTTTAAATTTTTGGTCCATCTACCCTTTTGTCTGGTTAACTTTCGATGTATCAAAACCAACACCAGTAAACCGATACAACCAAATAGTAAGGCATACAAGTACCACATATCATCGGTACTTTGGAACCACTTTCCAAATATTGAAGAGGGTTTAATTTTACCCTTTCTTTTAGATATGGAATCTTCTAGGTTTTTTCCACCATTAATGTGTCTAGTTTCTCGAAACACGTATTTTTTGCTGGTACTCATCTTTATTATATCCCTTTCGGTCCATAGGACCGAAAGGTAAACACCTTTACAAGTATCTCATATCGAGCATCAAGCGGGTATTAGAGTCGAATATGGTACAATTTGTCCTAAAATGCAGAAAATTGATTAAAATTAAAATAAAAATAGTTAAAATAATAAATAATACAATGGCTTCTAAACTATCAATGTTGAGAGGAGGAGAAGAGAGAGATAACTATACCAAACACTACGATTCTGATAGTGATTACGAAGAAGAATTTTACGACAACTACGAACCATACGAAGAGGACTTTGACGACACCAATGGAGAGGACTACCAACCTCCAGAAAAGGAGGAAGAATACAGGCCAATCACCAAACAAAGGGTTCCAAAAATTAAACCTTTTTTTTCTTGGATGAATAGCCCCACAAAAAGTACCGAAACATCGCCAACTCTTGCAAAACCAAAAACATGGTGGGATAAAACCAACACCGTTGGCGACACTAATCGGTTGGTAAACGGGGTTTTAAATTATGCTGCCTTACTACCACCACCACAGAAAAAGGAAGTAGTTGAGGTTAAACAACAACCTAAATCCAAAAAACAAAAGAAAACAAAATCAGCTCAACCACAACCTAAACCAACTGTTCTGTCTGAAAAGGTTAAACAACAACCACAAGATGGTGTACCATCTAAACCAACCCGTTTCTGTTTGTCTGTACTTAAAAAGGCTAAATGCTTCCATGGAAAACAATGTCGCTTCGCTCATGACTATTCCGACCTTAAAGAATGCAACTTTGGAGAAAAATGTAAAAAAATTAAAGTGGTAAAAGTAAACCCCGATGGTACCTTGGAAATTGAAAATAAAAACGATGCTGGATGTAACTTTAAACATGCCAAGGAATCAAAGAACTCTTATTTAAAGAGAGTTCCACAACAACATACATCTCCTAAAAAATAATGGTTTCAACAACCTTTATCCCTTCCCATTTTTCCTTTTATACCCAAAAGGGTATCAAAGGAACAAGGTTAACTTTAATATAAAGTTAAAATAAGCATTAGTATACTATTTTATATTTAAATTGTCCATCGTCTATTTCAACCTTAGAACTGGTCCAACCTGTAAATATTTTGATTTGATTCCATAGATCTTTTTTATTACCATGAGTCGTGTTTGATAGTCGACTCATTAGATCTTTTCTCTGTACAACAACTGGTTCATCTGTATTACGATCACGTTGTTCCTTTAATGTAAGTAAAATATCATCAAAAGCATCTCTTATAGATTCGCTTTCTTCCTCCTCAAGATCTATAGTTTCTGTGTGGTCACCAATATGATATGTTAATTTTTTAATATCTAGAGGAACAGGTTCGGGATCCTCTTCATCTAAGCTTTCATCTAACCTTGTAGTAATAAAATTGTTTACAAAGTCAATACTTGCATCATAATTGTCTACAATAAAGTCAATTATAGCAATTAAATCAGATAATTTTATACCATGAATAAGTTCGTGCCTACCTGTATCATTAAATTTCTCTTTGTATTTAAACATATGTAACATTTTTTGAATATGGTTATCAAGATCCTTAGCGTTATAACATTTTTTTATCCATACATAAAAATATGAATCTTTTTTAGGGTGGCCGGTAGTATAACCACATATACGTTTACTTATCCTGTCTGTTGACCCTGGTTTAAAAATTCGTTCTTTAGCGTATTTTTTAGTTGTGGCTATATAGATCCATTCTAATTTTCGTTCTTTTATGGTTGATCTTCTCATAAATTTGTTGATACGTTGTGCTTTCAATTCAGCCTTTCTTCTAGCCTCAAGTTCAACCATAGCTTGTTTTTCTGCTTGTTTAACTTTCTCTTCCACCTCTTTTATTTTACTATCTTTTATGGATAACCGAGCCACCGCGTCGGCAAGTTGAGATTCAACTTGATAAGAACCATACTTTCGAATACTTGGAAGTATAGTTTTACACACCAAACGTTTAAATTCCTTTGCAAAAGGTGCTTTTGAGGATAGAATCAAAGAATACAAGCCTGTTTCATTTAAATAAAGAAGTTGACCTTCTCTAAATGAAAAAATTTTATGGCCTATTTGAACCTCACCGTGGGGGGGGCAAATTGCCCCCCCCACGGTGAGGTTATTTTTATCCACAATTTCTGAAAAATTAGAACGGTCCTCTTCTTCGGTGAATTTTTTTATCGCATCTTTATAGTCTTTGTAACCTAAAATATCACATACATCTTTACCACAAAAATATGGATCGTTAATTGTTCCACCCAATTTAACTTTATGGTCTTTACCACCAATGTTAATAGTCATATATTCACGGCAATTATTTAAATCGATTAAAGCATTCATCTTTATTATATACAAAATGAAATTTAATGGTTAAAAAATATTCAATATAATAAAGATGAAGTTAACTTTGAAAAACTTTAGATGTTATACCAATCAGACCTTTGAGTTTGATGATGATGAAATAACGCTAATTAGTGGTCCAAGCGGCCGTGGAAAAACAACAATTTTAATCGCAATTCAGTTTGCTCTTTATGGAGCG
>Ga0209850_1000037_pt1 | contig 18203 bp, 29 predicted proteins | sample GWRWT2_2Sept14_FD_187193 | JGI IMG/M metagenome (GOLD analysis project Ga0209850, IMG submission 187193) | Sand microcosm microbial communities from a hyporheic zone in Columbia River, Washington, USA - GW-RW T2_23-Sept-14 (SPAdes) (version 2) ...
ATTGTCAATTGTCATTATTTACTTTCTTGTTTTTGTGATTGCGTTGCAGTGATTGCAGCAACACCACCAGCAACTGCGGCTTTATTTTCTTTTAGTTTCTTAGCTATCTTACCAATAGGTTTAGATATAAGCTCACCAGCTTTACCAGCTAATGATAACTCTACTGCTCCACTAAGGGCATTTTTTTGGAACTCTGGAGCTAAACTTGTTGTCATGCCTTGACCACTTGTTAAAGGCATACCGCTACCCAAGTCTTTAAGCGTAGCAGACGTACCTCTGTCTACAGGCAATAAATCTCTTAACGTAAACTCCATGCCACCAATATTAACTGATCCAACACTTTCTAAAAATTTAGCAAATTGTTCTACTTTAATGCCAGCACTCTCAAGACCTTGCTCATATGTAGTTTGAGGAACGGGCTTTAACACCTCTTGTTTAGGCGCAAGCATTTCTTTTGCAGTTTGATCAGGATTATAATCTGTGATATACGCATTCAATTTGTACTGTCTAAATCTTTCATCCAAATCCATATTACTTGGCCTCTAGTATTGGTGTCGGTGTTTCTAAAATTCCAGCTTGGGAAGATAAATTATCTTTATGCTTCTTAATATTGTTTAATGATTTCTTAAATTGACCAAGATCATAGTCAGCTATGTCTGGCTCTACTTTAGATCTCCATAATTTTCTAAATTGCTTATCTACATTTCCTGAAGTAAAACCACCTTCTTCACTATATACAAATCCACCATATTTATTTTGCAGATTTTTAATGGTATCTAAAGCCTCTTTATACTCTGGGGTTTCAGATTCGCCTACAGATGTTGCAGTTGCTTGAGTTGCAGCTTCTGATACGCTAAATGGTAATCCCTTGCTTCTTGCATACATTTTAGCTGCATCATATTTTCTATATGCAGTGGCAGCAATAATTATCTTATCTCTTGGTATCATATTCTCACTTGCAATATTTAAGTTGGTAAGAATAATCTTTGATGCTTTTCTATCATCATCTGTTCTAGCAAAGTATCTTTGATTTAATTGAGCCGCTTGTTTATAAGTAATCAATCTGTTTTTAGCAGCTGACTGAATTGCACCAACACTTAAACCATCAACTTCAACCATGTTAGACATTTCATTAAATTTAGATAAGTTAGCTGGTGTTTCATCTTGGCCATAAATAAGGGATTTGTATTCATCGTTAGAAATATGAATGCCATTAGCTTTCATTTGATTGTATGCTTCAGGACCATTAATCTTGCCACTGCCAAAATCATTTTGTATGCTTCTGTATTTATCTTCTTTAACTCTATTTTGCAATTGATCTTGTTTTTCCATAGCAGTAAACTTACTAGATGCAGCATCAGTAGCCATCTTAACAATAGTATCTTTATCTTCCATCTTTAAGAATGCTGTAAAATCACCCGCAATGCCTTTGTCTAAGTCAAGAATAGCTTGGCCAAAGTTTGGCTGTTTAGCTATATGATTTGCAATGGCTGTATTAATAACTTTCTTATCTTTTTCTCTAATTAGCTCAATTGTTTTGTTATAGTTTTCTGGGCCAGTTTGACGAGCTTTATTGATAATAGCCAATTTAGTTGGCTGTAATTCTTCACTAAATTTTTGAGGATCTTTAATATCCATTAACTCTAATTTAGTCAATGCGTCATCAGAGTATGTAGATAGTGCTTCATCGACTATCATTTTATTTTCTACTTGGTTCAACTTAACAAGTTGCTCACCAATTTGTTTTCTAGTATCTACAGCATATGACGATATAGAGGCTCTTGCACTAGCACCTTCTTCTGGATCAAGATTACCAATAACTTTAGAGTAACCATCAATAATGCCTCGTAATTTAGCATCAGCAGTATCCATATCTATATCTGACCCAATCTCAGATAATAGCTTAATGTTTGTAATTTCGCTTCTTGCTTTTAATTCTAAGTCTGCACGTGAGTTCTTTGCTAATACTTTACGAGCTGCATCATTAAATGATGTTCCAGCTTCTGGCAATAATGTACCAGGGTTAATACCCATCTTAACAGCTTCTGCTATTTGCTCTGTTGTTACTGGGTTATCAATACCCCATTGCAAGCCTTTTCTTTGAGCTTCTTTTTCAGCGCCTTTAAATGCAAACTCTGAAATACGATCCAAGGAATTTTGTAATGATTGAGATGATTTAATAGATTCTTGTAGCGCATATGGCTGAACCTTCGGCATGTCCGAAAATAAAATTCCTGATGATTGATATACTGGATTAGTAGCCATTATGTTGTTTTAGTTTCTTTCTTTGCTGGTTCGCTTCCAAGTGTACTGTATTTATAAATTCCTGTACCAATTGTACCAAGACCACCCATGACACCACTTGAAAATGCAATGTCTCCAGCAGAAGTAAGTTGTTTAGCTTGAGCTTGTCCCATAGTTAATGATAATGCAGCATTGTCAATATCACGCATATAATCAACGCCAGCAACACGATCATTCACATCTCTGATAGCAAGAGATGATCCTTCTGTACCTAATACACCACCAGCAAAACCTCTTGCAACATTAGCTGAATTAGCAGCTCTAAGTTTCTTTAATGTTTCAGTAGCGCGGATTTCATAATTTAATGCTTCGCGTGATGCACTAGCCTCAGCTACTTTAGCTTGATATTGATAGGCAGATTTCTGAGCAGACGCTTGTTGAATTTGCGATAAGCCAGAAAATATGCTTGATGCGATCATTACGTATTGCATACTATGTCCCCTGATGTACTGATAATTTATATTCCATACCTAGCAAAGTAAACTTTAATGGCGCACTTTGTGTAATAGTTAATTTAGCATCAGAACTATAACCAAGTATACCATGAAGCACTTTTGTACCAGTAAATTCTGGTATAGCTGTATCTAAAGTTCCTATTGTATCAAATGATCTAAATGGAATTTCAATACCATTAATTACTAAATTTTGTGTTTTCAATACTAAAGCATTTACTTCAACAATCCGTTTCTTAAATCCTAATCTAGTACCAGTTTGAATTTTAATGTCAGCTGGCATGGTTTTAACGCTAATGCTAATAGGCAATCCTACTTCATAGTCGGTAGCAGATGCTCTGCTAAATGTTACAGTACCACCCCCTGGAACTGTTTGGTTAGCTTGCACAATATCGTCAAGCAATATATTAACAGATTTTCCAACTAAATGAGGTATTGACACTGTATTAGCCGCTCCGCCAGTAACAGCACTATCAGTCAATAAATTATCATCAAGCCGCTCTACATAGTATTGGTCTACACCACTAATCGTACGCTTAACAACACTATAAATTGTTTGGATATCTACCCCAATGTCTACAAAAGATCCAACAGTTGTCCATTTAGATGCTGCAATAATGTTTTCAGACCTCAATAGCGAATATGCTGCTATAGTGCCATCATCAGAATTAACTACCATAAGCAAATCATTTTCATCAGTATTAACTGATTTACGCAATGCCATTGTTTTAGGATTGTTTAATAAATGTCCTGATAATAGAGATATTTTATTAGTTAAGTAAGTGAGTTGTGTATCAGAAAAAGCAAATTCATTAAGTGCTTTGCCTTGTCTTTGAATAAATAATGTTCCTGATTCTAATGGCTGAATACGTACACCAGCTTTACTACCATGTCGGCTTACAGTTTTAACAAAGAAATTAGTTGGCGTAATAGGTTCTGTAGTTGATTGTTGTACAAAAAACTCACCACCAGTAGTAAATATTTGTAGATCTCGTCCAGAGATCATGTCTGTAATAGCATTAAATGTATTAGTATCTAATGTTGCTTCTACAGAGTCATCATCTAAACCTTCTGTTCCTTCAAAGTCTAAGAATATTCCTACTTTAGAACCCCATATTGTTGATGGTCTAGCCCTAGATCCACCAAGATATAAGCGTCCTTCGTGGAATGTTGCTGTTCTTGGATATCCACGTGTACTTGACCATACAGTTTCATATCCAGATTCATATTCCCAATCACCAGAATTAACTGCGTTTGTGTTAAAAAAAGGAAAGTCTGTAATAGCATCTACTACTGTAGTGCTAGTATATCTAACAATCTTAGCTCTACCTTGCGGAGATACATTAATATACTGACCAACACTTCCAGAAGAAAATACGGCAGAAGATGCGGTAATAGTAATTTTTCCTGAAATAGCAGATGGGGTAATAGTTCCAGCTGGATTGCTATACGCAATAGTAAATGGATATTTAGGAGAGCTATCAAATGTAATTGCTGTTGCTGTCCATGAAGAATCATTAGCCCCACGAACAATTTTAACTGGAGGCAAATCTTCTTGTACAAGAATTAATGTGTCTGCTGATTGAGTCCAGCACATTTTAGATACAATGGTTCCAGTTAAACTAACTCCAGATGTATCTAGGTAAGAATTGCCACTTCCATTAATGTTTGTAATTAACGATCCACCTTTATAAATATACATTTGGTTGTTCATAAAGCACAACATATAACTATCAGATGTTGAAAATTCAAAAGGAACAAGTCTAACGCCAAGGTCTGCTGAGTTATATATTCTATAGACAGATGTGTTATTTGGAGTTGTTGTCCATGCAGTTGATACAGTAGCTACTTTAGTAGCGCCAACATATGATGTAATTTGTCTTGTTTGTCCAGAACCAGTGCCGCTAGTTATTGTGATATACATGTAACTATAAAAACTATTAGATGCGCTTGCTGCTGCTGCTAATGTAATTGTGCTTGCTGCACCAGTTTGTGCTGTTCCTGTTGCAAATGTGTCAGATATTGAAGGTAAAGAATTAATATAACGCAAGCCTTTACGTCTTGTGATGCCACCCTGTGGCTGACATATAACATTTGTAGCTTCTGACAAAGCATTGTCATATGCTTTTAAATCAACACGCGCTCTTAATAAAGGATCAATTTCACCCGTAGTAAAGTTTGTTTGTACTGTAACAAAGCGAGCCATTAGTACCTCACATTAATTAATGAGAAGTCATTAATAGCGTTTACTGGCTGTCCTTGTCCGTCAATATTCATAGCTTGTCTCATGTAACCTCCACGGCCATTTTCACCTGGAGTTCCTACTGCTACACTTTGCCAATATTGAGCTTTTTCTGTTTGGTCTGTAATTGGTAATGCAAAATGCCATGCCATCATATATTTCATAAGTTGAACAAAATACTTAGGCATAACAGATTCTGGTACTGCGTATTGATAATCGGCGTAAATAATTTCTTGATTTGTTATTAATTGATCACCCATAATTTGGTAATCATTAATGATTGGCGCATTGTATGCGACTGAGTTTGTGACTGCATGTGGAGATCCTAAGCGATCCGATGGTAATTGGTATGCATATTTATACTCATTGACAGGAGCATCTATTAATTGAGCTAATTGAGATTTTTTCATGGAAAATGACCATGGATATACAGTTAATGCTTGATCTCTTATATCGTGATATAAACGATCAGCAATACTAGCTTCATCTGTACCTTCTGTAAATGAAGCAATAGGTTTTGCACCTAGCATTAATAATGCATCAGAACAAATTGATAATGCTGAATCTCCAGAAGCCATACTCTATCTCCAAATGTAAGAATAAGGCGAGTGCAAAACACCCGCCCTACCCAAGTTACTTACTACAATACAGACTATTAATCTGTATCTGTTGCTGTTACTGTTAAGCCATCAGATACGTCTACAACGCCAGCAGATGTATTTGATAATACATATACAATGCTCATTGTAGGAGTTGCTGAATCGTAAACAAAAATAATGTCGCCCACTTTTAAAAGTGAAGAAGCACTATCAAAGTAAGAAGTTGTATTTACTGTAGCGATTGAATCAGCACTAGTATATGTCCAAATTTGCGGAGCATTACCAGCTTTTGATTGACCGCCAGCAGCGTTTAAACCAGTTGATGAATAAGCCATTTAGTATCTCCTTAAATTAAGATTCACGGCATGTGAGTTGAACAATACCCTCAGCATCGATAGCAGTTGCAGTCGCAGAGAATACAGCATTCACAAGGAATGAAGTTTTTTCTGGAATGTAATTGATTTCTGTGCGAGGAGCTATACCTTCTGCGTAGCCAACAGAGTCTTTATGGAATGCAAAAACTTTGCGATCTAAAGAACCATCAATTGGTAAACCACCTTCTGAGCGATCACCCAATAAATGGAATGTAAAGCCTAAGAAAGTATTTAATTCACCAGCTACGAGAGCTTTAACTGTATTAAAGTCAGAAGAAGTTACTGCTGTTTCTGAAAGTAATGAAGCCAAACTGTTACCATGAAGAACAATGTGACGACCTTCTGGTGGTACGTTGTTTTTGTCTAATAGACGTTTAGCTTCACGTAGTTTTGCTACGCTTAAGTTAGTGTCTGAACCACCGATATCGTTAGACACTGTTAATGATGTTGATGAGTTTACAAGCGCATCAATAATCATTTGATCTTGTCTACGACCGATAGCGTTAGATACTAATTGTACTAACTCTTGTCTTTCGTCAAAGTTTACTTTTTGTTGCATAAAGATGTCAGAATATTCTGCTGCATTCCAGTCTGCTAAAGTAGCAGTTACTTGACTCCAGCCAGCATTCAATGGTGATACATCTGTTTGTGGGATTCTTAAAGTAGCAACGCCTTTGCCTACTTTAGGAAATTTTACTACTGAGCCTTCAACACCGCGTCTTTGTCTAACAGCACCAACTAATTTTGCCTTACCTTGGTAAGCCTGTTTAACTTCGGCATCAAAGAGCGTTACAAAAGCGCTTGATAATCCAATAGCCATGTTATTCTCCTAGAATTGATAAAAATAAAGTTTATCGCTTTGGTTAGCCAGAAAAACCTGGGCCAGTGCTTGCTATTTACGATAGCCAAACGACAAGACGACTTGCGTGAAGGGTTGCGAATGCAATGAGCCTTGGACAATTTTTAGCATATTACGCAATATAATGCAAGCTATTTTGCGTTTAAGACAAAAAAAGACCCACCGAAGTGGGCCTAAAACAACTATGGAGTCTTACTATGAACCAAATGACGCTTGGAACATTCTTTCTACTTTAGCACGATACCCAGCATCTGTCTGATATTTTGGGTCTCCTACCATTGCATAGAGTTCTTCTTTAGATGGCGCGCCTTCAACTGGTGCGCTTTCTGTTGGAATACGACCTTCATATGCAGAACGTAATTTCATAAGAGCTTTAATACCATTAGCAGTGCCACCCATAACTTTAAATTCTTCAAAGTCATCTTGTCCCCATACGCCTTTTTGAACAAGGCCTGTAGCCCATGTAACCATGCCTTTGATTGTAGCATCGGCATTAGGTCCTAGTGCTTTCTTCTCTTGCTCAAGATTCATCTTATGGGTTTCTTGCTGAATACCGCCCATTTCAACTACTTGGCTTACTAATGCGTCTAAAGCTCCTTGGCTTACGTTATATTCTTTAGCCCAAGATAGTACGTGATTACGTACGGGATCTTCTGTTGGAATGTCTTTAAAGGCAGCAGTATCGTATTTACCATCTACTGGAGCTTTATGTTTGCCTTGGCTAATTTGCTTGCGTAGGTCTGTCCATGATTTTGCAATAGCCTCTAAGTCTGGCTCTGAATCATCTTTTTTCCAGAAGTTTTCTGGCCACCAATCTGGTCGCTCTAGTGGATCATTATCTTCTGCTGTTGGATCAGCTTCTAAATGACTAATTTCTTTGTTTACTAGTTCTGCTGATGTATCTTCTGCTACTTCATTTATTGCACTATCGAGTAGGCCAGCTTCTTGAGAATCATTCTCATTTACACTAGGCTCGTTTACGTTGTCCATTACATTTTCCTTGCTCTAATTAGCCTTGCTTCTAAATCTCTTACCATGCTATTTTGACCTTCACGATAATAAGCATAGCTTGAATCGCTACCAGGCAAGGCAACTGGTTGCTCTAATACAGCTTGGCGTAACCAAGCCATTAGTTTCTGTCCATCTTCATTACCTAATACACGTAATGTTAATCTATCTAAATCTTCTCTTGATTGGTTTACGTCTCTTACATCTAATGGTAATGCTTCTAAATCATCCCATCCAGCCATACTATACTCCTTGTTTAATGGCTTGAGTTGCTACATTTTGAGCTAACTCAGGATTTTGTTGAGCCATTTGTTGAGCCATTTGCATAGATTCTTGTTGAGCAATCTGGCGTTCTTCTGGTGAGTTACGTATCTTTTGTGGAATACCTAACTTCTCTGCAATAAGATCCATCATTGCATCTACCTTTAATGTGTTTTGAGCCATTGGACCAGCACCTTGAACAATTTGTGCAAACTGCATAATGTTTTGTACGTCATCCATTGACTGTGCCATAGCTAGTGGAGCAACAGCAGACACTTTAACTTCAAGACCATTGACTTTAAGCGGAAGATCAATAAGGCCACGATCATCCATAATCTTTAATGTCTTAGTAACAATAGGAATCATTGTTTCATTAATCAATCGACCAAATGCAGAGCCTAAGTTTTGTGATAATTCTTTCATACGCTCTACAACTTCTGTAGCAGAACGTGCAGACATGTTATCTGGTGGCAATGATTCGTCTAGTAGAATGCGTTTAATGCTTTGTACAAGATCATTAATTATAATTTGCGATACATTGAAATCACCAGCACGCGGAAGTGGCTTTAATGATTCTCCTTGTGGACCGCCATTGCGCGCAACAGGAATAATAGCACCAGGAATAATCTTAACTGTATTAGGATTCAATACGCCATCATCAGCAGCCGTGTAAACACCAGCAATAGCAAGTGATGCATTTTTAAGTAGCAACTCTTTTACTTTATTAAGCGTTTTAATATCAGGCAATGCTGTTAGTAACGGGCCACGACCATAGATCTCACCAGCTACCTTAGAATAACGAGCAACTACCCATGGGCTTTCATTCATTCTACGATAAACAATTTCTTCTTTTGATGCTTTGTGAATGACATGGTAACAATAATCACCACGATCCTGATCAAATACTACAGCTTCAACAAGCTCTAACTCATCAGTAGGCTTATCCTTAATTTTTTTTTGTAATTCTTCTGAAATTTTTGCGTCTTTCCATTGGCGTGATAAAGCTTCGCCTTTGATTCGCATACGTCTATATACATTGTCTACTTGACCATTAGCGCCTTCTTCAAATGCAATAAGAAACTGTGGCACAGGAATAAAGTTAATTGGACTAATATCATCACCTGGTTGTATCATCATAGCGCCAGTACCTACGCATAGATCAAGTAAAAATTCACCAGTAGCAATATCAAAGTTAGATTGTTTAAGTGTTGCAAACATTTTTTCTGAGTAAATATCTAATGCAGATTGAGCTTCTGCTTTGCGTTCGTCTGGAATGTCTGCTCCTGGTTCTAAGCGACACCATTTCTTTTGTGGTGGAAATACGCCAGATTGTAATCGGTTAGCAAATCGTTGTGCAGAATTAATAGCAGTTGAATCAAATACGCGATTCATTTTTTTCTGGCCACCTACCCCACCTTCATAATAACCATCATAAAGATTACGTTGTGGCAAAGCAAATTCATATGCATCTTCGTATAAAGCTCTAAAATCTTCCTTTTTAGTTAGCGCTTTGTCGTGTCGTTTTAAAATATCCTCTACGGATAGTTTCATCATCTCTGCCATAATTAATCTTTCTTATTTTTATTTGCAAAATTTCTTGCTGCTTCTTTACTGCCAAATCCCCATGCTTTTAATGCCAACTTTAATCTTGTTGGCCTACCCTTTTCATCAGTTAATGGGCCAGACATTCCACCAAAACGAGCAGCAAAAGACACGCGCCTAGGATTTGTACCAGTCTTGACTGGAGATTGTAAGTTGCCACCTTCTTTACTTTCAAAGTGCTTTCTTCCAGCTTCATTTAATCCGCCTTTAGGATTTTGATGTTTCTTTAATGTCATTATTTTTTCTTAGGCTTCATTGCTGTTTTAGCAGCTTTAATAAATGCAGCATCTGTAGGAGCGCCAGGAGAACCAGGCTTGCGCATCTTTTCTTTAGAGCCTTCAGATATACGTTCTCTTTTTTTATGAATATTGGCATAAAGTCCAGCTTTCATATTAATATCCTTTTTTCATTGGAGTTACTGTAGCGCCTTTTGGGTATGCCTTTTCCATTTCTTTAACAAACTCAGGGCTTACCTTACCGCCTTTGCTAGGGCCAGAAGCTTTAGACTTATACCCACGCATAACTTTTTTAACCTTAGCTTGCATTTTGTCTTGTTTCATTTTATATTCCTAACCTAATGTTGAGCCGCTGCCTAGTTTATCTTCAACGCCAGCTTCTGGATTTAAACGAGCATCTGATAACAATGATCTGCCACTAGAACCACGTAATGCTCTACGTTTGCCAGAAGCTTCTTCTGCTAATCTACGTTGCTCTGTTTCTTGTTGTGCTTTTAATCTTGCATTTTCTCTAACTTGTGCATCTAATGCTGATGTATCTGGTTTACTACCACCGCCTACTAATCCACCCATGTTATATTCTCCTAAATAATGTGTAATCTTCTTGATCAGCGCTATACTTTTCCATATTGCATTCAGGAATAAACTTTAATGCATGGGCAAACTTTATAGCTACTGCATCAGACGTTTTAACAGTTATTTGTAATCTATGCAAGTGATATGATGATGTGCAGCTATCTAAAAATGCTCTAGCGCCACGAATTAGCGCGATTGGATATCTCTTAGAGCTATCGGATAGTATAGACCATGCCTCGCCTACACCTTTCCACATAAGCATGCATCCAAATACAGCTACTGGTTTACCATAAAGGAATGCAGTAACTGCTGGGCCACTCATAGATTGAACTAATAATTGTTTTTCAAAGGCTTCGTTACCCATAGCTGAGTTACGATATGACTCTAAGCCTTCCATATTGTTAAGATGGCTTAAATGAAATGGAAGAAAGTAGCCACCAGGTACATGTGGCAATAGTTCCATTAATACTTTTGGATTAATTGAATACGTCAAAGTCGCCTGTCGCTATAGTTTGGGCTATAAGGGTAGACGCTTGCAATGGGCTTTTAGTTAAACGCTTGTGTTCACCACCACCAAGCAATAGATAACCAAAGGCATCGCCAACGTGAGAGTGTTCGTTTTTATTAGGTGCATCTTTAAATCGTTCTTGACCAGCACCTACAGCAACACGCTTAAAATGATACCCACCAGCTAATGATTTACGAATCATTTTGCATTTAGTTGATATCATAAGTCCTGGTTTACCCATAATAAGTCTTTGCATAGGCGCAGCTGCTGCTTCACGTCTTACTTTAAAGTCATTAGATGGTGTTGGTTGTGCGCGTAGGCCTAATGTTCTAAGATAATCAAACGCAGTGACTTCATAAATAGCATCTCGTTGCATACCAGCTGGATCACCCCATAACATAATCTGTGCTTTAGGATAACGAGCATTTACTTCAGCTAATAATTGCTGACCAAATCTTTCAAGTCCCATGTCAAATGTTACAATCTCATCTAATATAATCCATCGTCCATTGTTTAAACGCTGACCAACAACTGCTGCTGGTGTTAAACCAAAGTCAAGACCAATCTGTAATGGCAACTCTGGATCATAATCTACTTCGCCTGACATAGCATGATCGTCATACTCTGGCCATACGGGTCTGCCTTCTTGAACATAAGTGTATTTACCTTCGGCATAACATTTAATCCAATCAAGATTCTTACCACCAAGCATCTGCATGTAATAACCAGCTGGTAGATTGCTTACGTTTTCAGCTTTGTTATTTATCTTCCACCAACGGCCACCAGAAAATATATGATCATTAGCTTCTGGGTTCTCAGGCAAATCACCAGGAGATACTTCTATGACACCACCAGGTTGTTTAAAAAAATCCCAAGCATACTTGCCAGTAAGTTTTGTTTTTTCCGCTAGTTTAAACCACCAGTGGTCATCATCCATTGGATTAGTATCCATCCAAACACCATGCCAGGTAGGTCCACCATCACGTTGTGTAGGATAGCGACCGACACGATGTGTAAGTCCATCAATAACTGCTTTAGGAAGTTCACGAGCTTCATTTACCCACGCTCCTGTCAATTCAAGTGATAGTAATTTACGTACGTCTTTAGGTTGATCTAGTGCTAAAAAGATAACTTCGCAATCAATACCCGCTGCTTCACCACGAGATGGCAAACGGATATGATGAGTAATAGGGGGAGTGTATAACATTGGTCCAAAAGTATTCTCTGGAAATAAATCTTGCCATGTTTTAATTGTTGTTGTCTTTAATTCAGGATATGAGTTACGAACAATGACAAATCGTGTATAACGAATCCCATCTAATGGTGATGGCTTTTGTCTTACTGCTCGCATCATAATCTCTGCGGCACATGCATAGGATTTACCAGAGCCAACAGGTCCCATCAGTCCGCGCACGAATGCATCTGACTGTAGAAAGTTCCATGTTGTTGGTGCGGTGCTAAAGTCTAAATCAATCCCAGGGCCATGAATGGCTTTCTGAGATGCTTCTTTTATTTTAGCCATCTATATCTTTAATCTCAAGCATCAATAACTGATTAAGCACATTGATCTGTGCTTGTAATGCATCAATAATTTGTAAGGCCTCTGCTTGATAAATGTTGTTTAATGCATATGCATCTCGCAACTTCTGAATGCGCTGATCTAAATCACTCATTATCTTTCTCCTTTGGTTGTAAACGATTTGCTACTAACATTGCATAACCAGCAATGTCAATCCAACTATCATGATGATGTGAATCACCAACAAGTATTCTTGCCATTTTAGTTACAATCATATCTAAAGACTCTTGCATATCTGGATCTAGTTGCTTCCATTCTTGAAGATCTCTTATATAAGATTTTATATCTTGAATAAAAGCAGCTTTTGCCATATAGCTACCATGAGTAATTTGTCTTTCACTCAGCAGCTGGCTGATCTGATCCTGATTCTTGTGTGACTTCGTCATTGTCTATAATCTCTGGTGCGCGTATGTTAATACCTAGTACGCTTGGTTTATCGGATTCCTCTGGATTATCTAACAAACCAGAAGCCTTAGCAAGCAATCTTAATACACCTACCTTATCCCACAACTCAATGTCCAAAGTCGTATAGCTATTTCCTTCCTTATCAACTTTAGTATTCGATTTAATACTCTTAATAGCTTGTAAGGCGTGGTCTGGTATCTGATTACTCGGTTTAACTTTGATATTGCCTTGCTCGTCCCATTCCATAATATCAGTAAGTTTTGTATTCGCCATACATAAAAGAGTATAGCTAACAGCTTCACGATTCTGTTGAAGCGTAGTCGAGCGCTCAAGTTTCTTTTGAAGGCTACGGACACCACCATAGCCAGCAAGAGACGGGATGGGGTTTTTCTTTTTGACTTCTTCAGCCATTTAGAATGGTAAGTCATCTGGAAGATCATCAAAATTTACATCTGATGTTTGAGCTGATGGCATAGGTGCTGGTGCAGAACCTTTAGCTACCTTTGGTTTTCCTAAAGATACGGAAATATATTCAATAGCAGAATGCCCACTAATTTTTTTGCTAACATTAAGATAATAAAGATTACCATTAAGATCAGCAAATTCTCCAGTAAAGTCCGCATGCCAGTCCTCTTTTTTATTTTGGTTAATAAATGCAACACCCGTTCCAGGTTTACGTTCTTTTTGCTCAGCCATTTCTTTCTCCTTAATCTATTTTTGTTGGTTTAACTCTTTTACTTATGCATTCCTCGCAAATCCATCTGCGATTCTTGCCATGTAATGCTATCTTCCATTTTCCTCCAATGCTACTTTTATACTGATAGCATGTAGAACAAAATCTATTTCCAAGAGGACTTGGTAAAGCATCCTCATATATTGCACTATTGTCCACTATATTCACTAATCGTTACCACCGCTGCCCCACCTGGTCTTGGCGTACTACGAGCAATTGATAACATATCTATTTGAGAATCGTCATCATATACACCAGCTGCCATTAACGCATCTAATATTGCCTTTAAGCAATTATCGAGATCAAATACTCTCCGACTACGAGGATGGATATAAATATTAACGTAAAGGCGAGCATTGCCAAAAGATCCCACTTTGTCTCTAAAGCAGATGCCTTGAACTGCTGTCTTAAATAACACGCCTTCTTTTGAGATAAATCTTCTTTTTCCATTTGCTCTCCAGTAAGTATTAACTGATGGTGGGTATGGCAACTCTAATATCATTGACTAATCTTATTTAAACGAGCATTGATGTCAGCTTCTTTAGAAAGATGTGTTCCAATAGCTTCGTTAATAATAAGAGCTTTAGCTTTCTTTGTTTCTTTGTGCGCTTTATCTAATAGATCAACACTTGCTGGTGTTAGTCTAACTAGAAATGGTTTTAATTCTGTACTCATTCTATGCTCCCATAATATTCTATTAAAAATCTATTTGTAACTACTTGCAGACTAGCTACATGATCTTTCCAATATTTAATATCTTCAAAATCATTCTTAAATTCTTCGCTCATAATCCTATCATTAATCTCTTTTAATGCTCTTTTTACTACATCTGTTGTAGAGTAATGACTTAATGTCATAAGATAGCAATAAAGATCATCATCTCCAAGTAAAGATTCTGCTTCATCTATACACGTTTCAATTAATGACTCACGTATAATTTCATTCATAGCTTCTGAATCAACATCTATTGCAATTCTTTTGGGAATCATTCTGTCTCCTTATATTTTGTAATGGACTTCACTAACTTTTTGTGATTCTTAGCATTAGCCTGTTTAGATTTCTCTCTTAAAAAATCAGGCAAAACTATATCTGATGCTTTTATTTCTTTTAACCCTGGCGGATCATCGCGCCATTTTGGACTCACTAACGTGGCCTTACCTTTTTCATTATGGTAAGTTACCTTAAACTCATAATCACCAAACTGTTTTCGCATGGAATACATCCATTCTTTAAGCGTCATTAAATTTCTTTTCAACCTCGCCTGTAGAAGGATGTAATACGAATTCATATTCTTTAGGAGTTTCTTTAGGAAATAATTTCTTCTTACGAAAGATACGATCAAAGTGATCATCAAAGATTTCTTTGTTGGTAAATGGTCTTGGTTTAGATCCTTTGCTCATGTCAAGTAATATATATAACAAAGATATCTATGTCAATAGCATCCTTACCTTGACTTAAAAATAAATATAACTTATATTACTCATACGGGGCCATTACCCAGCCCTCCTAAATGTAGTAGCTGACAGATAGGGATAAACGTGTTGAATCGGTGGATTCTCCTTAATTAGTTGCTCTCGGATGAGAACAAGTAACAGTATCGGGGATCAGACCACTGGGGATGTAGCGTAGTGCATTACATCCAAACTAGATAAACGAGAAGCTACAACCATATTTGGTTAGTACGATTTTAAACAATACTGTTTATTATCGGGTTAGGTTTATTGTCGCACGAACTCCATCCTATGATTATATATATTACCTATAAGATATTAGATACTTTTGTGTTTGGTTTGTACTTAATCTATATATTTATAAAGGGCGTCAGTAGGTAAGGTTTGCTTCTGTTAAGACATACCATCTTGATATTATCAGTCGTTTTCACTCAAGTTTAAAAATAGTCTGTAGAGAATGATACGATATCTCATCTAGTTAATCTGTAAAACCTAGGGAAAATTTGTGTAACATACCCTATCGACATAGTGAGGGGCGGGAGGGGGAAGGGTGGCCTCTCTAAATAAAGTAAGTTCCCCTGTAGACGTGGCCTTCATTGAGTGTAGGCGTGGTGCAAGGCATCCGCAAGTAAGCTAAATGTCCGTTAAGCATCCTTGAAAAGGTACCTAGTTCCCTTGTGAGAGTAAGCGAGACACCTCGCTAGGGGCTATGCCTTGAGACAGTAGGCGCTCAGCTGTTATGAGATCGCTTTCCTTTGTGATAGATTCAAACAAGCTAGTTAAGTCATCATCTTCATGAATTGCTGATTGATTAACCTTCAATGGTTGCTCGCTATCCTCTAACTGATTGATAACTTTATTAGTCTTTAATATCTCGCTTATGTCAGCGTTAGTGAATTGATGCTCTTTCAAATCATCATCTTTTATACTTTCATCATAGATAATGCGCCTAGTATTTCCTTTCAACATCGGGAAATAGTTTGACTTTGTCTCAATGATACCTTGCGCTTCTAACTTGTTTAAGTGTTTAAGGATGTTTTGAGGGCTGCACTTCAAATCTTTTGCAATAGTCTTTAGACTAACAAAAGAATAGCCTCCTCGATTGCAATAACTAGCAAGGATTGCCAATACTCTTAGATTCTCCCCTGATACTTTTCTATTCAAAAAGGCCTTCAAAGGAACCACACAGAAGCGCCTTTGATCCTCATTTTTAACTGTCTTTAGTTTTATTTGCTCGGGGATTTTGTATTTAGATTCAATCATTTAAGCATTTTAACAAATTATTTTACAATTAGCTATTGACAAGGATATCGCTTTAAATTATATTTAATCCCGCAGCACTCATTTATAAACTTTGAAAGGTACATAAAATGATCTATTTATCTATTGTTAGCACATCGGTCTTAATGTTGTTTTTATGGTGTATCACTAAAGACCCGCAAATTAAAACACCCTTAGGCTATGCAATTCTAGCCTTTTGGTACCTTGTATTAGTTTTACAGATAATCGTGACTTACTCATTATATTAACAATCCACAAAAGGAAAATACAAAATGAAAACAAAATATTCAAGCAATAGCGAACTGTCCCACGTTTGGGCTAATGATCCAGACCCTAGCATTAAGAAAAGCGCTAATTCTACGAGCTGCCACAATGGCAAGTTATATTCTTATAACACTGTGATTGCTCAGATCGTAACCAATCACAAAGGCCTAGACACTTTTCAGGCTGGCGTTGAAACTGTTGTTTTTAATACTGGCAGCTATAGTGTAACAACATCAAAACATCAAGGGCTAGCACATAGCGCAGCGCGTCATTATAACGCCATTTATATCAATCTCCCTGAATGGGGACTTGATAGCCTTGTCTTTGATCAAAATGATTTTGATCGATTAATTAAAGAGAGAAGCGAAAAAGAAGCCGCTGCATTATTAGTGAAGGCCTCCCGCTCTCGCTTGCATGCTTCCCGCTATTACGCGCAAGCCTTAGAGATATTTGCGAACCTTGCAAAATACGCTGCATTTTTTAAACTTAATTACAATTCCCCTGAGCTTTCAACAATTCAAGCACAAGCCGTAGAAGCTGACAAAAAGCAAAAAGAGCTAGACAAAATCAAACGCGCTGAGAGAATCAAAGAGCAAGCCGCAGCGCTCGAGCAATGGCGCGCGGGTCATGATGTCCGCAATTCATTCGAACTAACAGCGCTGCGCATTAAGAATGACGAAATCGAAACCACACGCGGCGCGCGTATTCCCATCGATCATGCTATTAAGTTTTGGGGCTTAATTAAGTCATGGCATGAAAAGGGCATTCAATATGTAAAAGATCATCATTCAATTAAGCTAGGTTATTACACTGTTAATAAGTTTGATGGAAAGACGCTGACTGTTGGCTGTCATTCGATCCCATACAGCGAGATTGAAGGAATCGCGGCTCAGTTACATCTAGCATAGAGTTATCTCTAAGGGCGTTTAAATAGCGTCCTTAGGGGCTAATTTTGGCCATTAAACCATGAAAGGTTAATAAAATGTTTACTTCACAGCGTCAGCAAATAGAACTATTAACACAAGCCCTAGCGCTTGCAATCACAGCGCCAACGAATGAAAAGGCCAACGAGTGTGTGGAAATGGCTTATTCATTTATGCGAGGGCTACCCGCTCAAACTGTAGAGCGCTGCAAAACGGAAGCATCAAGAATGGCGGGTTTAATATGAGCGCGCAATATGAGGTACAGGAATTTTGTTTATTTGGGGGCTGGGTCAATAATTGGACTTATGAAGATGATCAAGGCCATGAGATAAAAACCACATTTCCAACGCGAGAAGCTGCACAAGCTGAACTTGAATACTTTTTCGAGGAATACCAATTCGAGTTTGAAAGCGGGAATATTGAAAGCCCGCCCACGCGTGAAGATTTCAGAGTTTCGGAAGTGAATATTCCTAAAATAAAAGCATAGAATTATCTTTAGGCGTCTTGTAGCTCAGGGCGCCTAATGGCTAATTTTGGCCCAAACCT